>Ga0224527_1000846_pt1 | contig 17755 bp, 19 predicted proteins | sample CBST0metaG_FD_179882 | JGI IMG/M metagenome (GOLD analysis project Ga0224527, IMG submission 179882) | Peat soil microbial communities from Stordalen Mire, Sweden - C.B.S.T0 | ecosystem: Environmental > Terrestrial > Soil > Wetlands > Peat | place: Sweden: Norrbotten County, Stordalen Mire... | reverse complement strand
CAGCCAATATCCTGGTCAACCGCAACAACATTCACAAGATCATCTGCGTCTATACGTTTTATTATTTTTTCTATAAACGGTGCAGCAATACTACTTGTTAGTATGGTAGCTTCAGATGTGACATTTGTAAGTATATCTAAATATTTACTATTTTTCTCCTTTGAAATTGCAAATGGAGTGTCATTTTCAGGGTCACATAGAGGTGTCCCTGTTACCCTGAAATTAAACTCATTATTTATCTTATGTACTAGGCTTTCAAATTCTTCAAGTGAGTGTGGAGTCACACCATCAAGTATTGGTTCATTTCCAAGAATTAATCCCTGATTTCGGAAATTAGCAAATCTCATGAGTATAAATGCTTTTGCACCCCAATCTTCAAGGGTGCTGCAAGTTTCGTATAATTTTTCCCCATCGTTAACTCCCGGCACTATCACCGAGGCTGCATGAACTTCTGTTGTCTCACAGAAAAGTTTCAATGCCTTTAGTGATTCTCCATTGGTTGTGTCACCAACCCATTCGTTCCTCATTTTCTGATCAGTTGAGAAAACTGTGAAGGTTACTTCGTCCACCCCAAGGGATATTAATTCTTCTGCCATTTTTGAATTTTCAATACCCTTTCCACTAGTGTAGCCTAGGTGCATTGGAAGATTGAACTGGTTTAATGCACCTGCAACTTCCATAAGATGGGGATAACAACTTACATCTCCCCCTCCGCTGATATTGACTTTAAGGTTCTTATCTTTTATATCACCCATCATCAAAGAATTTTGCACAGAACCAACCACCATGAAAGGGTGAATAAATTCGTTTTTCACTTCTCTGACACCGGTGGTACAGCTTTCACATCCAACTGTACCTGGAGTGCAGTATCTACATCCAAGGGGATCTTGCTCTTTAACTTTTCTAAAATAACAATATTTACAAAATCCTTTGCAGTCTTTACCGGGTATTCCGCCTACATCTGCTATAATCTGCATATTAACCACTTTTGAACCGAGTAAAATAAGTAAGTATGTATTCAAAAATCAAATTTAAAACTTACAAAAAGTTAGGGTATAGGATCATATAAATCTTTCTAATTGATTCAAGAAGAAAGTTTAATAACATATAAGACTATAAATGCAGATTCGTATATCAAAAGGTACCATGGGGCAATATCCCCAAAGTGAACAGAATAAATTTGAGTCACGAATTTGAATTGGTACATGAAATTGGTGTACAAGAATGCGTAGGAGGGAAAAAATGGCAAAGTTTGATGATAAGATCGACTTGTACGACGACAGAGGAAATCTTGTTGAAGAGCAGGTCCCGCTAGAAGCCCTCAGTCCATTGAGGAACCCTGCGATTAAAGCAATCGTACAAGGTATTAAAAGGACTGTAGCTGTAAACCTAGAGGGTGCAGAAAACGCTTTAAAGACCGGTAAACTCGGTGGAGGCAAAATCTTAGGTAGAGAACTCGACCTAGACATCGTGGGCAATGCAGAAGCTATTGCAGCTAAAGCAAAAGAAATGATCATGGTAGAGGAAGGCGACAACACAAACGTACAATTATTAGTTGGTGGTAAAAGGGCTCTTGTCCAGATACCAGAAGCTAGATTCGAAGCAGCAGCTGAATACTCAGCAGCTCCACTGGTAACTGCAGCAGCATTTATCCAAGCTATAGTTGATGTGTGTGACGTTAGCATGTACGACGCTAACATGGTTAAAGCAGCAATTTTAGGAAGATACCCACAATCAGTAGATTACATGGGCGGAAACCTAGCAACCATGCTCGACGTACCTCAGAAACTTGAAGGACCAGGTTATTCCTTAAGGAACATCATGGTTAACCACGTTGTTGCAACAACACTCAAAAACACCATGAACTCAGCAGCATTATCCAGTATACTGGAACAAGCAGCAATGTTCGAAATGGGTGACGCAGTAGGTAAATTTGAAAGAATGCACTTATTAGGACTGGCTTACCAGGGAATGAACGCTGACAACATGGTATTCGACCTTGTTAAAGCTAATGGTAAAGAAGGTACAGTTGGTTCAGTCATAAACGACATGGTCGACAGATCCAAAGCAGACGGTGTTATCGGTGTAGAAAAAGATCTTAACGGATTTAGCGTCTACGGAACTGATGATATGGCAAAATGGAACGCATATGCAGCAGCCGGTATGATGGCAGCTACTATGGTGAACCAAGGTGCTGCACGAGCTGCACAGGGTGTATCATCCACACTTCTATACTACAACGATATTCTTGAATTCGAAACTGGATTACCTAGTGTTGACTTCGGTAAAGTTGAAGGTACAGCTGTTGGATTCTCTTTCTTCAGTCACTCAATTTACGGTGGAGGAGGCCCAGGTATATTTAACGGTAACCACATCGTAACAAGACACAGTAAAGGATACGCTATACCATGCGTAGCCGCAGCTATGGCTTTAGATGCAGGAACGCAACTGTTCTCCCCAGAAGCAACCTCCGGATTAATAAAAGATGTATTCAGCCAAGTTGACGAGTTCCGTAACCCACTGAAATATGTGAACGAAGCAGCAGTCGACATAAAAGGTAAACTCTAGATAAATCCACCCTTGGGGGTAATTATTCAAATGGACATCGAGATCTTTCCACACAGATTATTAAGCGCTGATACCACAGAGAGACTTTTAAATTCTCTTGATGAAATCGATGGTGTAAAAAAAATAGTTCTACAAGGACAAAGACTTCCTTCAGACGCTGCAAACCCAGACTACAAAAAAATCAACATCAAAGGAGAAGAGGTTGATTTACAAATAAAGACTGGCAGAGTACTAATGGAAATTGAAAACGAAGAAACTATTGACGCAATAAGACAAATATGCGAAGACAATTTATCCTTTGGATTCAACGTACACGTTGGAACCTTTATAAGGAAACAAAAAACTGTCTCGGATAGAATTAAATATGGCGATGCACTGGACGACATGCCTGATGAATTGGTAGGTCTGACAGATCAAAACGCACAACTCAGTGAACGGGCCACTATACTTAAAAGGAAAGAAGACTAATGATCGGCAAAACCACACATGTTGTAGACTGCAGAGAAACGATGGGAATGGGCGAAGGTGGAGGAATAGCCCAAAGAGGAACATTTGCAGAGTGTGGAAATGAAGTTTTGGCAATAGCTATGTCTCCAGGAAGGAGGCACATAACCAAGCCAGTCTGTGAAATTACCTTTGCTTTACGCGAGGCCAATATCCAGACAAGCACGCTTGTCTTAAATGCAGGTGCTGGTGTACCTCAGGATGCTCCATCAGCGGGTTCAGGCAGTCTTTTTGGGCTCACTCCTAAGGAGAGCGAGCAAGTTAAGAGATTCCGATTGGTAGTAGTACATTTGGGCGGTGTGAGACATCACATCATATACAAAGCAAGACTGATTTTGAGACATGTTACAGGGCCTTGTGTTGTGATCTGCGAATATCCTGTGGATTTCGAAGATTTTGCTAAGATAGGGGTCAAAACTAAATCTGTTATGCCCAATGAACCAAATACTAAAGGTGAAATTGTGGATATAATTAGCGGCGTTATCAGAGGCGAAACGTGTCCCCAAGATAAATTGGATGAGATAATTAGAAAAGTTAAGTTAGCATTAGGAGGTGCATGAATATGGCACAATACTATCCCGGAACAACCAAGGTTGCACAAAACAGAAGGAATTTATGCAACCCTGATTATGACCTCACAAAATTGAGGGAAATTTCAGACGAAGATGTTGTAAAGATATTAGGTCACAGAGCTCCTGGTGAGGAATACCCTAGCGTACACCCACCACTAGAAGAAATGGATGAACCAGAAGATGCAGTAAGAGAAATAGTCGAAGCAGTCGACGGTGCTAAAGCCGGTGACAGAGTTCGATACATACAATTTACGGACTCAATGTACTTTGCTCCAGCACAACCATTTGCAAGATCAAGGGCATACCTATGTAGATACAGAGGTTCTGACGCAGGTACACTATCAGGAAGGCAAATTATAGAAGCAAGGGAAAGAGACCTTGAGAAGATCTCAAAAGAACTACTGGAAACAGAATTCTTTGACCCTGCAAGAACAGGAATTAGGGGAAAAAGTGTTCACGGACACTCTTTAAGACTCGATGAAGACGGTATGATGTTCGATATGGTAAGAAGGCAGATATTGAACAAATCTACAGGTAACGTTGAATCAGTCAAAAACCAGATTGGTGACGAATTAGATGAACCAGTCGTTTTAGGAGCGCCATTAGACGAAGCTGTACTCAAAGATAAAACAACCATCTACAGGAAAGATGGTGAAGCTTACAGAGACGACGTTGACGCAGTAGAAGTACTCCACAGAATACACGTGACAAGATCCCAAGGTGGATACGGTCCTGAATAAGAAGGAGGTGAAAATATGGCTGAAAAATTGTTTATAGACGCTTTAAAGAAAGCATTTAAAGAAGACCCAACAGAAGACAAAACCACTTTCTACAACTTAGGCGGATGGAAACAGTCTGAAAGGAAACGAGAATTCGTTGCAGCTGGTAAAGAAGTAGCAGCTAAGCGTGGAATCTCTCAGTACGACCCAGATGTAGGTACACCATTAGGACAGAGGGTCCTTATGCCTTACCAGGTTTCTGGAACAGATACCTTTGTTGAAGGGGACGATTTACACTTCGTGAACAACGCTGCTATGCAGCAATTCTGGGACGACATAAGAAGAACTGTTATTGTCGGAATGAACACAGCTCACAGTGTTATTGAAAAAAGGTTAGGTAAAGAAGTTAGCCCAGAAACAATCACAAACTATCTCGAAACTGTAAACCACGCTATGCCTGGTGCAGCAGTTGTACAGGAACACATGGTTGAAACCAACCCATACTTGGTGGCTGACAGTTACGTAAAAACTTTTACAGGTAACGATGAAATTGCTGATGAAATCGATTCACAATATGTATTGAACATCAACAAAATGTTCCCAGAAGAACAAGCAGAAGTTCTAAAAGCTGAAGTTGGAGACGGTATCTGGCAGGTTGTCAGAATCCCAACCATAGTATCAAGAACTTGTGATGGTGGAACAACCTCAAGATGGTCTGCAATGCAGATCGGTATGTCCATGATTTCTGCATACAAACAAGCAGCAGGTGAAGCCGCTACTGGTGATTTCGCTTACGCAGCTAAACACGCAGAAGTTGTGCACATGGGTACAGCACTACCACAGAGGAGAGCAAGAGGGGAAAACGAGCCTGGTGGAATACCATTCGGTTTCTTAGCTGACATATGTCAGTCCTCAAGAGTTAACGCTGACGACCCTGTCAGAGTGACCCTCGATGTAGTTGCCTCCGGTGCAATGTTATACGATCAGATCTGGTTAGGTTCATACATGTCAGGTGGAGTAGGATTCACTCAGTATGCAACAGCTGCATACACCGACGACATCTTAGACGACTTCACTTACTACGGTAAAGAATACGTCGAAGACAAGTTCGGAATGACCGAAGCCCCTAACACTATGGACACAGTCTTAGACGTAGGATCAGAAGTAACCTTCTACGCTCTAGAACAGTTCGAAGAATACCCAGCACTCCTAGAAACCATATTTGGTGGATCACAGAGAGCATCCATTGTTGCAGCAGCAGCAGGATGTGCAACTGGATTCGCTACAGGAAACGCACAGACTGGACTAAGCGCATGGTACCTTTCAATGTACCTGCACAAAGAACAGCACTCACGTCTCGGTTTCTACGGATACGATCTCCAGGACCAGTGTGGAGCATCCAACGTGTTCTCAATTAGGAACGACGAAGGATTACCAGTGGAAATGAGAGGACCTAACTACCCGAACTACGCAATGAACGTGGGCCACCAGGGAGAATACGCAGGTATTGCCCAGTCAGCACACGCAGCACGAAAAGATGCATTTGTATTTAACCCTCTAGTTAAAATCGCATTTGCAGATGACAACTTAATGTTCGACTTCACGAACGTACGTGCAGAGTTCGCTAAAGGTGCATTAAGAGAATTCGAACCAGCAGGAGAAAGAGCTCTTATCTCTCCAGCTAAATAAATAGGTGTTACGCAAACACCTATTTTTTTTATATTTTTCAAAAGAAGGAGGAAGTAATATGGACCCTTATATAACAGGATTAGGTATTGTGGCTCTAATGGGCGCAGCCGCAACCATTGCAGGGGCCGCAGAGGACTTAGAATCTGATACCGGTTCAATGAGTAACCCAAACTCACAGGTTCAGCTAGCACCTCAGATGGGAAACCTTCACAGGATTTTCAACAAGGCAGTATCTGGTGAACCAGTGCAAATGGGTACCTTAGTAGGTATAGCAGGTTCTGTGGCATTTGTACTTATATACACAGTACACCTACCAGTTATAATGTCAATAGCATCTGGATCATTCATTGCCGCACTTTTCCATGCAGCATTTGCTACTACATCTCACTTAGGAAGGATTGTAAGTCAAAATCAGTTTCATCAACCTGTCTTCATGGATGTTATTACCAGTCACTTAGGACCAATAGCAGGTCATGGATTTATTGTTACATTTTCTATTGTTGGATTATCATATCTTATGACATTACCAGTCGCAGGATTCAATCACCCGTTCCCACTACCACTATTAGCAGTGCTTTGGGGTATTACAATTGGTGCAATAGGTTCGTCTACTGGAGATGTTCACTATGGAGGAGAAAGGGAATACCAAACATACCCATTCGGTGGAGGTATACCTGTAGCTATTCATGGTGATATTACAACTATGGCAGAACTAGGTGCTAGAAACTCTCTTGATGTTGTGCACTTCTGTGCAAAATACGGAGGACCAATTACAGGTTTCTGTTTTGGAACTATTGTATTCTTTAGCTTCTGGACCACCGTTGTATTTGGAGATGTAGGTGGAATTGTTGCTAGTCTTGTAATAATTTTATCAATTATTATAATCAACAACAGAATCGAAGTCTTCGCAAGAGACACATATGGACCATACAAAGATTAGAATTGATAAGGAGGTTTTATGATGGATCCATTATTATTAATCGGAGCTATAACTGTTGGAGGAGTTCTCATAGGTGGAGGTGTACACTTCATACCAGTGGGAGGAGCCCCAGCAGCAATAGCAACAGCAACAGGTGTAGGTACAGGTACAGCTATGCTTGCAGCAGGTGGAGGTATGACTGGACTTATTACAGCCGCAGCATTAACAGGACAGCCACTATGGCTTATACTGGCTGGAGGAGCTGTAGGTTCAAGTATCATGCTCGGAATCACAATGCTTGTAGGTAACCTCGTATACGTATGGGGTGTAGGATGTGTACCAGCATCAGCTAAAATTGAATATGACCCAATAACTAAATATGAACAGAGTAAATTCGTTACTCCAGGTACTGAAGGACACGGAATTCCAACGGTATGTTTCGTCAGTGGAATCATTGGTGGAGCATTAGGTGGAATTGGTGGAGGATTAATTTACTGGGCATTATACTCAGGATTATCCACATTACCCGGATATCAAGCATCAATATCAGCATCAAGCGGAGTATCTATAGGTGCAGCAACAGTAGCAGCAATATTTGCTGTAGGTGTTTTCTTTGTTAATGCAGTTATAGCTTCATACAACATAGGTGGTACAATTGAAGGATTTCACGATCCTAAATTTAAAAGACTTCCACGGGGAGCATTAGCTTGTATTATAGCATCCTTGGTTACGGGAATACTTGCAGTAATCCTGATTAAAGGAGGTGTCTTCTAATGTCAGATCAAAAACCTATATCACACATGGGTGTAATGGGACTTGGAATAATAGGAGCCCTAATAGGAATTTATCTCTCACCAATTAATCCGGTTATAGGCCCATTACTTGCTGCACTAGGAGGAGTTTGTGCAATAGTATGGGGTGCAGATGCAATTAGAACAATTGCAAGTTACGGTTTAGGTACAGGTGTACCTTCAATAGGTTACATGTCACTTGCAATCGGTATAATAGGTGCTTTAGCAGGTCTTGCAGGCGGAATCATAATAGGCATGCCAATTGCAGGCCCTATACTAGGATTCGTCTTAGCAATGGTTCTGGGTGGAATAGTTGCAATAATTGGTAAGAAGATTATTGGAATGAAAATACCTGTCCTTATAAGAGGTTCAATTGAACTTGCAGGAGCATCTGGACTATCAGTTTTAGCATTTTCAGCCGCTATAGCTGGAAATTACACAATGACCGCAATATTAGGAAGTGTAATTGCAACAGGATTCATAGGACTCTTGTTCATACTAAACACAATGGTTATCCAACATCCATTTAATGCATGTCTTGGACCTAACGAAGATCAGAGAAGAACATTAAAACTCGCATCTACCACAGCTTTCTTTGCAATGGCAATAGTAGGAATACTCGGTGTTGGAAGTCACAGTGGTTGGTGGGTAGTAGCTGTTATTGGGGCTATAGGATGGTTTATATCATTCAGAGCATTCTTAAGCGATTCAGTAGAGCATGCAGCATCAGTTAAATGGTCTGGACTCTGGCCAAAAGAGGACGAACAGTAAGGAGGAAGCAAAATGGTAGAAATGTTACCTTTAGTAAAAATAGCTCCTGAACTCAACCTTACATTAGATCCTTCAACCGGAATAGTTGGAGCATCTTTAGGTAGAGAAGTCCTAATTTTAACCATGGACACAATAAACGAGCAAATAACAGAATTAGAGGCTGCAGCAAACGACTTATATACTGCCCTAGATCCAACCACAACTTCCTTGGGTGCATACCCTGGAAGGGAAGGAGTATACCTTACAGCAGGTAGACTAACAAACATGGTTTATGGATTTATCTTAGGGCTTGTACTGCTGGTTGCTATACTATTATAGGAGGTGTTAAATTGGCAGATAAAAAATCACCCGCAGAAGGATGGCCTGTAATTAACGGTGACTACGTAACCGGAGATCCAGAAAGTCCTGTAGCAGTAGCTACTCTTGCATCCCACATAGAGCAAATTCCAGTGGATGCCGGAGCTGCAATAGCAGGACCATGCAAAACCGAAAATCTCGGTATTGAGAAGATGATCTCTAACTTAATTTCCAACCCAAACCTAAGATTCCTTATATTATGTGGATCAGAAGTTCAGGGACACGTTACAGGTCAAAGTATAATGGCGCTCCATGAAAATGGTGTTGACCCAGATAAAAGGAGCATAGTTGGTGCTCATGGGGCAATACCATACATAGAGAACGTGCCTGATGAAGGTTTAGATAGATTCAGATCTCAATTTGAAATGATCGATTTGATCGATGTTGAAGATGCTGCATCAATCGGGGCTAAAGTCAAAGAATGTATTGAAAAAGATCCCGGTGCAATTGAAGAAGAAGCATTAGTAATAATAGTAGAAGAGGAAGGAGGAGATGTAGAAGAGGGCGAAGAAGTACGTCCAGTATCTCCTGAAACAGCTCTTATCGAAGCCAGAATGCGTGTCATTCAAACGCAAGTAAAGTCTGTTGGTTCAATCCAGAGGCAATTTGCAGGAATGTACGTTGGTAAGGTACAGGGTATTGTTGTAGGATTAGCATTCATCCTAACTCTTGGAACTATACTATTCCTAAATGGAGGGTTTTAAATGATAACGTTATCAAACAAACCTAACGTCAGAGGTATTAGAAGTGTTGTAAAAGATATTAAATATCGAACCCAACTGATTGGTAGGGATCAAAGACTATTTGGTGGACTCATAACAACCAGGATTTATGGTATGTCAATGGGATTCATATTTGCAATGCTTTTAGTCGGTCTTCCTGTAGTATATAAATTGACATGGGGGGCATAATATGGCAGAAGAAGATAAAAAAGAAACTTTGCCTCATGTCATTGTCTCTGCAGATGAGTACAACAAAGCAAATGAGAGATTAAATGACATAGAAGAAAAAGTAGAATACCATTACGGTGAGATCTCTCAGAGAATGGGCCAACAAATTGGACGAGATATCGGTATTTTATACGGAATAGTGATAGGATTTATAATTCTATTTGTGGCTTTCAAAGTTGTGAAAATAGGAGCTATCTTATCAACATTTGGTGGAGTCTAAATAATTATTAGGAGGATTATTACATGTTTAGATTTGACAAAGAACAGATTGTATTAGATGTTGCTGGCCTCAAAGTCGGTGGACAACCAGGTGAATACCCAACTGTTTTAGCTGGAACCATCTTTTACGGTGGACACAAAATAATTTCAGATGAGAAGGCCGGAGTCTTCGACAAAGATAAAGCTGAAGGTTTAATAAAAATGCAGGAAGAAATGTCCGATGTCACTGGAAACCCACACATCGTTCACACCTTCGGAGCAACACCAGAAGCATTAGTTAAATACCTAGAATTTGTAGGGGATGCAACCGACGCACCTTTCTTCATAGATTCAACATCTGGAGAAGCAAGGGTTGCAGGAGCAAAATACGCAACAGAATCTGGATTAGCTGACAGAGCAATATACAACTCCCTTAACATGGCTGCAGATGCTGACGAAATTCAGGCATTGAAAGAATCAGATTTAACCTCATCCATTGTTCTAGGATTTAACCCAATGGAACCAGGAGTTGAAGGTAAACTCAACATGTGGGAAACTGGTGGAACAGTTTTAGACAAAGGTCTCTTAGAGACAGCTGAAGAATGTGGAATAGACAAACCTTTCATGGATGTAGCTATTACACCACTCGGTCAGGGTGCAGGAGCAGCTTTAAGAACATCCTTTGCTGTTAAAAGCAAATGGGGATACCCAGTAGGTAGTGGTATCCACAACGTTCCATCAGCTTGGGACTGGTTAAGAGGATACAAAAAAGAGAACAGGGAAGTATGGCCTGTTTGTGATGTAGGATCCAACCTCATGCAGATAGCTGTTGGTGGAGACTTCGTCCTTATGGGACCTATTGAAAACGCTAAAATGGCATTTTCAGCATGTTCAATGGCTGATATATTCATGGCAGAAGCTGCTAAGGATATTGGAACAGAGCCTATTGAAAGCCACCCATTCTTTAAATTGTTATAAACCGAAAGGTAAAATGGCGGCTAGTTCGCCTACTTTATTTTTTTTTTAAATACTTAATTTAAACAAGTTTAAAATACAAGAAAAAATTTATTTACTAATAGCAAAATCAGTGATACAATTTGTTATAATTACTCAAAGTTACTTAAATTGTGCTCTTTTTAAAAAGAACAAACGATTGCTTCCAAGAAGAAGTTTTATATATAATATCATTGTAACACAATGTGTTCAATATTTATTGATTGGTGATTAAAATTCTTTCAAAAATTAAATAGACAACGGGTTTTTTTTGGTAGTTTAACTTCCTAAATGTCATATTTAGTGATATGAATGTTCAAATTAATTATCAGTTTCAATTATTATATGGTGATTTTGAATTAAAAAAATTGGGAGGGATAAAAACTGAAACTAAGTTTTAAGAATTTAGGGATTCCGTTGGCTATTTTAGCTTATATTATTGTTTATGAGATCCCGATGCCGGGTTTGGCTCATTCGGGTCATGCGGCAATTGCTCTTTTAGTCTTTGCTATTATTATGTGGGCCAGTGAGGCGCAGGTTTTGGCAGTTACTTCGTTGATGTTGATGTTTTTGCAGCCAATATTAGGTATTGACACTTTTGCTCAAGCTGCTGTTGGATTTGCTAATCCTATTATCTTTCTGATGATTGGAGGATTTATTTTGGCTGTTGCTATTGGTAAAAGTGGGCTTGCAAAACGTTTCACATACTGGATGTTACAGAAAGTTGGTACAAGTCCGGGTATGAGTATTTTTGCTGCTGTTTTCTCGACTGGTCTTCTTTCGGCTTGGATTGAGAATGTAGTTGCTTTTGCTATGTTACTTCCAATTATTAAGACCATAATCCCATTGTTTGGAGTTAATGATGCTGAGAAGGGTAACAGTAATTTTGCTAAGGCAATGGTGTTAGGTGCTTCTTATGGTTCTTTAGCTGGTGGTTTTGGTACTGAGATTGGTACTGCACCGAACTTAATGGCGGCTGCATATACTCATTTACCATTTGTTAATTGGATGGTTTTTGGATTTCCTCTAGCCATTATCATGTTATTTGTAACATGGAAATTATTAGGTTGGATCTTCCCGCCTGAGGTTGAAGGTGTTGTGGGTGGACATGAAACTTTAACTAATGCTATGAGTGTTATGGGTTCTATTACTCGGACTGAGAAGATTACCGCTATTATCTTATTCTTTACAATAGGATTGTGGGTTACAACTGGTCTTACCGGTCTTGACAGTTATTCTGTTGCTTTGATTGGTGCTGCTTTGTACTTTGTTACTGGAGTTATAGACTGGAAAGATGCTCAGGAAGGTGTGGATTGGGGATTAATTATCTTCTTTGGAGGAGCACTATCTCTTGGAGCTGCACTTTTAAATACAGGCGCAGCATCATATATTATCACTCACCTAATCGGGGCTATGGGTTCTAATGTATCAACTCTAACCATAATGTTATTGTTGATGGTTATTGCGGTAATATTTACTCAGGTTATGTCCAACATAGCGTTATCTGCTATTTTGGTGCCTCTTGCGGTGACTTTAGCTGCTGCTCAAGGTCAGCCTATAGGTATTTATGCTGTCCCGGTTGCTATTTCATGTTCGCTTTCGTTCATGTTCCCAATGGCAGATCCAACAGTTGCAATGGCATATGGTACGGGTTATGTGAATATAAAAGAGATATTAAAAGCAGGAATACCAATGGTTGTAATTGGAATTATAATAACCATAGTAATCATGCTAACAATAGCTAAACCATTTATAGGATAGATCCTAAGGTTTATTGAAAGTTAATTGCAGATACTATCTGCAATTATTTACTATTTTTTTTTGAATTTCATTTTGGGCAACATAATTAATTTTATTTTATTAATTTTATTTTACTCTAATCTCCCGTAGTTATTCCACAATAAATTTATATCAAATTAACAGAATTAATCTTAGGAAACTTTTATTTAAAAAACTTATAATTAATTTTAAGGAGGTATTTTTATGTCACGGTTTGGTAAGTTACTGAGCAGAGGCCCAAAGCCAATATTCGCTAAAAGCCACTACATTTACACTGAGGATATTAAATCAACACCATTTATGAAAAAAACTGTAGGTTCAGGTCTTTCAATGGAGGCAGATACATATTACGTTGTAGCATCTGTTGAACTTGGAAACACCACTACAAAATGCATTTTAACAGCTACAAACCTCACTACCTGCCGTACTTACCTACTCGACAAAACAGTTAAGATGACTCGTGACATAAGGGCTCCAAAAAAAGGGGAAAAGGTTTTTGGTGAAACTGTTTGGGAAGTGGAATTAACCAAGGAATCTGTATCAGAAATGGTTAAAGAAACAATTCTAGAATCGCTTAAAAAAGCACATGTGGATATAGAAAAAGATCTAGATTTTGTTGTTAGATCTACTGGGGTTACAGCAGGATTTGCAGCCCCTGAAGAGGTGGGAGATCTTATTATAGCACTTGCAAAGGGATGTCTTGAAGCGGGCATACCGCCTAGAAAGATGTCACCGGCAATGAGCAAAGAAAATTTTCCGCCACGTCTCCAAGGATTTACACTGCTTGATAAGATAATGTTTGATGGAGCTGTTGTCAGTGTTCTTCCACCAACAGGGAGGGTTGTTGTTGCAAATGAAATGGAGGGTGAACTGGTAACCGCTGGAATTAAAGTGGCTTCAATGTGGACCAAGGCAGATTTTAGAAATCCCTGTGTATCATTAGATTTTGGAACAACTCTTGCAGGACGTATAACAAACAATGATAAACCATATGCTAGAACAATTGGAAATTTTTGCGGATTAGCTGGAGCTATTTCAGACTCAATAATAAGAGGTACGGAAATGGTAGATAAAAGGGGTGGAGCTGCATTAGACCTTTACAAAAAGGGAATTATTAAGGGTGCGGACTGGAAAGTAGCTAAAAAATATTCTGATCAAGCACATGAACATGTTGACATAAGAAAAGTTCCAGAAGATAGGGAAAGATTTGGTACTGTACCTGTCGATCCAAAGGCAGCATACGATGCAGGTACAACCCTAATAGGATGTGATGTAGGTAAAAATGGGGATGAAATTCCCGAATTAGTGAAATTAGGCCATGAAATATACAAAAATGAAGGAATACACACCCTATTTGCTACTCTGGATCATGTGAGTGCTACAATTGTTAAAAGATTAATAGAAGAAGCATACAATGAAGGCGTTATTGTAGAAGGATCGATGTTAGGTATCACCGGAAGGGCAGGAATAACCGGTAAAAAACCAGAATTAATACTCGAATATTCTGGGAAATATTTCAAAGAGACTCTTTTCGTATCTGATGCACTTGCAATGGGAGCTGCAATGATGGCTAGATGTATGAACTCCCTTGGAACCCCAAAAAATCCTGTTGGCGGTTGTCAAGGGGGACCTTGCATACTGGGACCAAGGAAAAAGCTGCAGAACAAAGGATAATATGATATTTTTTCTTTTTAATCGTGGAGATGCTTTATAATGGTAACAGCACTTATAATGGCTGGTGGTAGGGGCGCTCGTATGGAGTGTGATATTGAAAAACCACTTATTGAATTGTTTGGCATTCCCATGATACAACATGTTATAGACGCACTCTCCAAATCTAAAGGAATTTCGGATATAATAGTCGCAACAAGTCCAAACACTCCTAAAACATCATTATATTTACAAAATCAGGATATTAAAATCTTTCTAACTCCTGGAAATGGTTATGTTGAAGATTTACAATATTATATCTCAGAGAATTATCCCGACAATTCGGATCATATTATATTGACAATTACTTCAGATTTGCCGTTAATAACAAGTGAAACCATTGATCATGTGCTCAATGAATATAATGTGAGTAGTAAACCCGCGATGTGTATCGCAGTCCCGGTGAATATATTTCGGGAGTATGGGTTGAAGCCCAGTATTGTGCTTGGAGATATGGTTCCGTCGGGATTAAATATATTAAGAAGTAACAACAAGCAACAAGATGAGGAAGTTCTGAAGTTGGGGAAGATTGAACTAGCAGTAAATATTAATAGCTGTGATGATATAGTACTTTTAGAGAATGTTATGAGTAAAAGTGGCTTAAAAATTTAGGTGATATCAATGGTTGTTGAAGAGAGAAAACTTATTAAAGGAGAAGAAAAGGTCTGGAGCGAGATCAAGGGATACCAAGTTGCTACTAACAATGCACGTATACTCGGAGAACTCGAAGAGTTAGTAATTAATGGTAAAACTGGAAAGATAACCGATGTAGTTATAAAGGTTGAAAAAGGCCGAAATGTTCATATTAAAGGTGCCAAGAAAAAGGGAGACAACTTACTTGTCCCGTTCGGTAGTGTAGAGAAAGTGGGCGAATTCATAATTATATCGGAATAAAACCCACTAAATTTTTACATTATTATAATTCCAATAAAATAGATTCAAATCGAAATCAAATTTAAATACTCTTTTTTAGTGTATTTTAATTTTAAAATATTATTCAATTAAAAAAAAATAATTAAAGAGTTTAACATAAGTAAATCTCTTTAAACTGTTTATATTTACATTCCCTGAACGCTTTGATCAATCATTTTTTTAGTTTCAGCTGCTAATTCTGGGGGTAAACCGGCTATGTCCATACTTAAGAATCCTTTTACAATCATTGAAGCTGCTTCTTCTTCTGTCAGTCCCCTTGACATCAGGTAAAGCACTTCTTCTTCGGCAATTTTACCAACGGCTGCTTCGTGTGATAGTTCAAGATCGGTTGAACTTCCCTCAAGCTCTGGAACGGAATAGATCAATGAATCATCAGATAAAACCAATCCCATGCACTCCAGATGGCCCCTCACATCAGGAGATCTCCCTGCTAAATGGCCCCTTGTATATATCTTAGATTCATCCTTGGATACGGCACGTGTTATCATTTCTGCACTGGAATTTTTCCCGGTGAGTATGGCTCTTGAACCAGCATCCAAAATAGAATCCTTTTGACCACCCAATATTGACTGGAAAACTACTTTTGAATTTTCCCCTTGACAGTATGCTGTAGGATATGTCTGTATTGTATTCACTGGACTGGTTAATATGTAATTACTGATATACGTTGTGTCATCGTTTAGTATTACACCAGTTCTTGGTCTAACTTCAACCTGCTCGGCCCAATTATGCACCATTGTGAAGGTTATCTTAGCTCCCTTTTTAAGATAAAATTCGGAAACACCAACATGCATAGCAGACTGAACATCATCACCAGTTGAACAACCAGTTATAATATGTAACTCAGAATTTTCCTCTGCAATTATTATATTATGGGCTGTTTGTGCAACTTTTTCATCGCCTATGAACATACATGCCTGGATAGGGAATACTTCCTTGGTGTTTGGAAGGGATCTTATAAAATATCCTCCTGGTTCTCCAAGAGCAGTTTTTGCCGTGTACTTATCAGTATCTACTGGTACAGCATTCCACATATAATCTTTAACCCAGTCATATTTTTCAATAGCCTGTTGAAGGCCCATCAATTCTATTGCTTCTGATTTACAATTACTACATACCTTGGATTGATCAATTTGTAAAAAAGATCCGGCTCTACCAGCTTCAGAAGCATCTACACCAACTTTGAGTAGGGATTTTTTATTCTTATTAGAGAGATCATTTAATGATTCAATCTCTTCATGTTCGCCAGCTTCTTCCCCTTCAAACTTTTCGAAGTCAATGTCTTCCCCTAGGGCTGCTTTTTTCTTTTTAGCTTTTTCAGCACGTTCTAATGTATTCCGCAACATTGCACACACCCTTTGAATCCTTCTTTTCTTATATCTTCCAATATTTCGTTTGGATCTCCTGAACAAGCTATTTTACCATCCATGAGAACGTGTGCAGTGTTTGCACCCACAAAATTAAGTATATATCCTAGATGGGTAATTAGTAAACCTGATTTTTCACGGAGTCCTGGTTTCTTATCCTTGTCCAAAAGCACATTTATTTCTTCTGCTAATAGTTCAACATTTTCAATATCCACACCTGAATCGGGTTCATCGAACATTATGAAATCGGGTTGTTGTGCTAACAGCTGGAGAATTTCTGATCTTTTAACTTCTCCACCTGAAAATCCTAGGTTCACATCCCTTTCTAAGAATTGATTACTGAAATTTAATTTATCAGCCATTGCAATTGTTTCAGGGGAAAGATCTTCAGAAACGGGTTTAGCACCCTTTTTACTGCTTTCTATATTCAACAGATCTTTAAGTTTAACTCCTCTTATTGCAGGTGGGTTTTGGAAACTCACACCCAAACCTAATTGGACCCTCTCTGTCGTTGTCATATGGGTTATATCCTTACCTTTAAACAATATTTCCCCTCTAATAACTTTATACTTAGGAAAGCCAAGCATTGACATAAAAAGTGTACTTTTCCCACTTCCGTTAGGTCCTAAGAGGACATGAGTTTCGCCTTTGTCTATATATAAATCTATATCGCTTAATATCTCTTTACCACCGACTTCTACAGCCAGGTCAGTTATTTCAAGCAGCAGTCTAACCACCAACTTTTTTTATTTTAAATTATTAACTCAAACACCCTTTCTGTTTTTAGTTTTATTTAAAAATGTTTAATTGTCGATTAAATTAACATTGTTAACTTTTAATGAATTATTAAATTATTTTACGATATTACTTTTGTACAGTACTATTATACACATTAACAAATAAAATAAAATTGATCTAATACTCCCTAATAATTC
>Ga0224527_1000837_pt1 | contig 17931 bp, 17 predicted proteins | sample CBST0metaG_FD_179882 | JGI IMG/M metagenome (GOLD analysis project Ga0224527, IMG submission 179882) | Peat soil microbial communities from Stordalen Mire, Sweden - C.B.S.T0 | ecosystem: Environmental > Terrestrial > Soil > Wetlands > Peat | place: Sweden: Norrbotten County, Stordalen Mire... | reverse complement strand
ACAAAGCAGCCAGCCGCGCCATCTCCTGGCTGCTACGACGACGAACCCGAACTCCAGACTCTTCTGCCATGGAAAGAGTCCATCACAGATTGGATACCGCGCACAGGTGCGTTGGTCAGACGCATACAAATGTCTTTCCCTGAGCTTCTACCGTGGCCCTGATCTTCGAGCCGTTATACAGCTCGAACTTGCGTTCCGGTCCGTGATATAGATTGCGCAAAACATGCGTCGTACCGCTGTGGACTGTATCAAGATGATCCTTCAGTAATTGCAGGCTGTCGCGCTGCGAATTGATTACCCAGAGCGTTACCAGTTTGCGGCCCAACTCCTCCATGGACTCTGTCAGCAGCGTTCCGTATAGCCTTACGCCCTCCCCACTGCGGGCCGGAGTGTTGATAACCACAATGTTGTTCGGATGCTCGGCAAGAAGATTCGCTAGGTCCATCCATCCGTCCTTCTCATCTAGGTTGATGTATACGGTTTCGACAGTCTTTCCGTATGCCTTGCCGACATCTGGGTTTGTAGTGTCGGCATCGACGAGCAAGACCATCTCACCGCGCTCCGTTAAATAGTTAACCAGTGACATTGTGACGATGGTTTTTCCAACGCCGCCCTTTGAGCCACTTACAAATATAACCAGATTCCACATACATCCTCCTTAGATTTCGTTGTCGTCTTCGATTACGGTGAATGTTCCCTTCTTTGCTGTAACAGGAGTTCCAGGTGCAGCGCTGTTGTGTGCCTGTGCGGTTGCGGCAGGTTTCGGGGCAGGTCTTTCTTGAGGTTCCACCCAGGAAGTACCGCGTATCTTATTTGTCTTCTTTCCAGGTTTGAGGTATTGGCGCGCCGTCGATATTGTCATGCCAAGGCCAACGCCCTTGAGATCGTCGAGAACTGTTTCGAGAGAGTGTCCGGCGGCGAGTGCCTCCTTCGCCTTTGCACGCAGTCTTACAAATGCCTCTCGACGTGAATACCTCCTCTCCGATGGCGGCGGTGGTGTTGCGATGCGTCTATCTAATGCTTGGAGGGCGGCTTGGAACATTCCTTCAGTGATTACGTCTCTTTTTATCATCGTGTGCCTTCAGTCAAATCGTAGAGCGAGGAGTATTCGAAAGGTAGCACGAATGATTTGGAAATAGTAATGCGAAAAACCCTGTATTCATTGGGCCATACGTAGTTAGTAGCAGGTAGGCGTAGTTAGGCGTAATTGCGCGTATCAAAATAATTCTGTCCAGAAGATCGGCGCCACTTCTGGCCTTGCGCGAAAGTAGTTTCTCGGATAAGTTGTGAATTGTAACGCGCTATGTGGTCGAAGAGCAGTACTCGGATAAGTTGTGAATTGTAACGCGCTATGTGGTCGAAGAGCAGTACAGGATGCGGGTTGTCCGTACACATGGCTTCGCCCTGTTTCGTCCAACCCGCCGCCATCGATGCTCCGCGCTACGCTTGTCTCATCGGGGCTCAACCTGAAAGGATCCGCGCACGCTTCGCGTAGAGGAGAAGGACGAATGCCAGCCAAAAATCGAAGCACTCAGCGCTCGAAATCTCGATTTCAAATGCGCCTTACGGCCACCGAACGAAAGCAACTCGGCGAAGATGCCGACTTGGCAGGTATGAGCATTAGCGAGTTGGTGCGCAGGCGCACCTTCGGAAGGCCAATTCTCGTCGCTACTGACCTCACCATGATTCGTGAGTTACGCCGATTGGGCGGCTTGCAAAAACTTGCGATGAATACGCTCACCCATCATTGTGAAGTCGCCGATGAATGCGCTACAACGATTCGCGCATTACGCTCCGCCATAGAGAGAGTCGCCCAAAATGATCGTAAAGCTGATCAGTAATCCTAGGCAGGAATCTAGCAAGGCTGCTCGTATTGGGGGCTTGCTCAACTACATTTTGGCCGACGGACACGAGGAAGCGCATAAGGCTGAGCATATCGGCGCGAGCGGAAACTTCTATTCGAATTCACAGCAAGGGGAGCGGGCCGAGATGATTGCTCTTGCCCTGGAAGCACATCGCAGCAAAGATCCGGTCGATCACTGGCTTCTGAGTTGGAAGGAGGGCGAGCAGCCGACACAGGTTCAGTGCTTGGAGAGTGTCGAGATTCTGAAGAAGAACCTCGGCATGAGCCGGGAGCATCTTGCGGTCTATGCGTTGCATCGGAACTCCGCCAACTACCACCTTCATATCGTATTGAATCGTGTTCATCCCACCACAATGAGAGTCAAGGATAGGTGTTGGCACATCGACAAAGCACATCAGGCAGTTGCGCAGATTGTGGAGGTGCAGGGATGGGAGGCTGAGGGGCGCGCGCGCTATGTTGCAAATGAAAAGGGCGAAGTTATACGCGCCGAAAGTTCGCGCGGTGCGCAACCGAGTGCCAGAGTCCGGGACCATGAGAATTCCACGGGCGTCAAATCCTGCGAACGGATTGCAATGGAAGAAGCTGCGCCAATTCTCGCGAATGCAAAGACGTGGGACCAGGTACATGATGAGTTGGCGCATATCGGAATGCGCTACGAGCGAAAAGGCAGTGGCGCGGTTCTATGGGTGGGAAACCAGCTTCTAAAGGCATCTTCTATTGGTCGGGACTTTAGCCGGAACCGGATGGAGGAGCGGCTTGGGGGATTCCAAGACGCCAAGACCGGTGCTGGAATACTGCAGCGGCGAACCGAAGTGGAACCTTTGCGGTCGGAAATGCCGAGAGGTTGGGCCGAATATCGCGCGGTGCTGACCGCAAACGGCAAACACAAAGATGCAGCACTCACCGAGCAGCGAATGGAACATCGCGCAGCGCGTGATGCGCAGACGACAGAGTTCCGTACGGAACGTTCCGCGCAATATCATGGCGGGAATTGGTCGGGGAACGCGTTGAATGTTGCCAGGAGCCTCTTGGCGGCAGATCACGCGAGACGTAAGGCTTCGATGATGGAACGGCACAGGCGCGACCGCGAACATCTCAGAAGCACGTTCGGCAAGCGAATGACCTTTGAACAGTTCCTGAAAGATCGGGGAGAACTGGGCCTCGCGGCTGAATGGCGGTATCGAGATACCACGAGCCCCGTCGCCTCAATTCATGGCGAGCGAGACGGTGCATGGAAGAAGCATGACATCCGTGACTTTACAGCCCGGATGGTCGCAAATGAAATCCAGTATTTCTCAAGGTTCGATCCAGACCACTTCTCGTTTACGGATCGCGGACACCGCATCGATGTTTGGAAGACGCAAGATGAGGCCGCCGTCCTGGCCGCGCTCCAGTTGGGGCAGCAGAAGTGGGGAACCCTCACTATCACGGGACCTGCAGAGTTTAAGCATCTCTGCGCGCAGCTTGCCGCTCAACACGGGTTCAAGATCAGGAATCCCGAGTTGGGCCAACCGATCGTCAGCGGTCTCGGCGACCAAAAGCCCACTCCCGCCATTCCAACGACGGGGCCGTCGTTGAACACGGCCTATCGAATGCACAAGGCCGACATTCTAAACCGTATCGAAGTGCGTAACGGGTCGCAGCTTGATTGGATGATCGCCGTAAGGATGCGCGTAACTGGCCACTATCAACAGGCAATCGCGCAGGCTCTCAAGGAAAACGCTAGCCAGGGACGCGAGTCGGAGAACCGCAATTGGACCAACTACGGCGAGCGCACCGCCGAGGCCGTCTTTGGTCCACGCGGCGACCGGGAGAGCGCCAGGAGCGAGCAGCGGGCCGAGGCGTGGGCGCGGGTCGAAGGTAGAGACCCTGAGCGCGAGCGGCAAAAGGACCCCGTAGAGCGTCCGAGCAAACCTCAGATTGAACGTGAGAGCGGGGACTGTGAATATGAATGAAGTAACACGGTTCTGAATTCGAACGGCCGGGTTCGGTTTCAATCGGTGCGCCCGTTTCCCTGGGCCGCGCCCCTGCGGGACGCGACCCTATTGTGCCGTCAACGTGGTATGCGGGCACGTAGTTTCAATCCACACCCATCTGTGGGGAGCGACGAGGCGAGCTATCTCAGCCTCGGAGAGCGTGCTGCTGTTTCAATCCACGCGCCCGTGTGGGGCGCGACAGGGAATGCCTGAGAAGAAGCGCAAAGCCCTGCTCGTTTCAATCCACGCGCCCGTGTGGGGCGCGATGGCGGCACGCTGATGCTACTTACAGGCTATCTGGGTTTCAATCCACGCGCCCGTGTGGGGCGCGACGGTTACGACCTCGTTTCCACTCACCTGTGCGATGGTTTCAATCCACGCGCCCGTGTGGGGCGCGACCCCTTATGGCAAATGGCGCGGTAGGCATGTTGCAGTTTCAATCCACGCGCCCGTGTGGGGCGCGACCCTTCTGCCTGTGTGGACATTGATGGACTGTCTTGGTTTCAATCCACGCGCCCGTGTGGGGCGCGACGCAGGTTCTTGATGAAGATAACGTCGGGATTGCAGTTTCAATCCACGCGCCCGTGTGGGGCGCGACAATCCTTTTCCCCCAGAGCCGAAGATTCCTTGCTTGTTTCAATCCACGCGCCCGTGTGGGGCGCGACAACAAAAATCCTGCGATCAGCGCAAACTTTCCGGTGTTTCAATCCACGCGCCCGTGTGGGGCGCGACCAGGCTCTAACCTTGGTTTTCTATCGTCCATTTCGGTTTCAATCCACGCGCCCGTGTGGGGCGCGACGTGGTTGAACTTGCTGCTGGAACCACAGATGTGGGTGTTTCAATCCACGCGCCCGTGTGGGGCGCGACGGACGTTCTCCAGTAAGGCGAATTTACGGCAAGGTTTCAATCCACGCGCCCGTGTGGGGCGCGACTCGCCATCGGCGGCGTACCCAGCCGTGCCCGTGGAGTTTCAATCCACGCGCCCGTGTGGGGCGCGACTCCGCAGTTAGAGTCGCAGGAGCAAGCGCAGGGAGTTTCAATCCACGCGCCCGTGTGGGGCGCGACCGATATCCGGAGTGGCGGTCCGGGCGTAAGACGCGCGGTTTCAATCCACGCGCCCGTGTGGGGCGCGACGTTCTCGCCGATATGGGGAATCCGATTAGTGAATGGTTTCAATCCACGCGCCCGTGTGGGGCGCGACAACAGAAGGCTCTTACGGATATCAACGCTGTCGGGTTTCAATCCACGCGCCCGTGTGGGGCGCGACAGGCGCGGATGAGCACCAATACAAAGATCGAATGGTTTCAATCCACGCGCCCGTGTGGGGCGCGACCACTGTGGAGTTCGGCGCGTTGGAAGTGGCGAGAGTGTTTCAATCCACGCGCCCGTGTGGGGCGCGACGGGCCTGCTCCCAGAGAAATCGCTGTGTCTTGCGCGTTTCAATCCACGCGCCCGTGTGGGGCGCGACTGTTCCAGCAAAGCACGCGAGAGTCGATGTGGTGTTTCAATCCACGCGCCCGTGTGGGGCGCGACGCGCGTACGCAAGCTGTCGCAGAACCGCACGATCGTTTCAATCCACGCGCCCGTGTGGGGCGCGACCAAAGCTGTTGATTACACGCGGAAGAGTTTTGATGTTTCAATCCACGCGCCCGTGTGGGGCGCGACCAGAGTGGTTTCAACGTTGGAGCATGTGGATGAGTTTCAATCCACGCGCCCGTGTGGGGCGCGACATGATTATGAGCAATTCCATCTGCTCCTAATGTGTTTCAATCCACGCGCCCGTGTGGGGCGCGACGCTTGCTTTTCCTCGTTCTCGATTCTCCCAATGCGTTTCAATCCACGCGCCCGTGTGGGGCGCGACGATCGTCTTCCTTCCATGCACCGCAGTGCCAGCGTTTCAATCCACGCGCCCGTGTGGGGCGCGACGGCGGCGCACCAGCGACAAACGAGCTGGCCAGCCGTGTTTCAATCCACGCGCCCGTGTGGGGCGCGACATCGAAGAGATTCAGGCGCGTGCTGCCCAGACTGTTTCAATCCACGCGCCCGTGTGGGGCGCGACGCCACCGTGTGATCCTCACCAAAGAGGCGGCTACGGTTTCAATCCACGCGCCCGTGTGGGGCGCGACGAGCGTGAGCGGATATGGATTGTCGGAAACAATCGGGTTTCAATCCACGCGCCCGTGTGGGGCGCGACGGTGTCTCTGATCTCGGCTGCGATTGCTCGCAGGGTTTCAATCCACGCGCCCGTGTGGGGCGCGACTGCGGCCTGTCGCCCACCCCATCATCGCTACTGGGCGTTTCAATCCACGCGCCCGTGTGGGGCGCGACACTGCTGAGCTTGTGCCCGTATCCCACACTCCATGTTTCAATCCACGCGCCCGTGTGGGGCGCGACTGCGCGAAAAGCTGCTCGACGGCAAGCTGGACACGTTTCAATCCACGCGCCCGTGTGGGGCGCGACTTAAGAGGATGGGCCGAAGCGTTATCTATTGGTAGTTTCAATCCACGCGCCCGTGTGGGGCGCGACACTGGGATAACTCAGGTCCTGGTAGGTGATCTCGTTGTTTCAATCCACGCGCCCGTGTGGGGCGCGACGCGGTGTATGGGCGCAAGATCGGCGCATCCGATGTTTCAATCCACGCGCCCGTGTGGGGCGCGACCACCGCTGGAGAGCGCATGGCGCTCAACGTTGGAGTTTCAATCCACGCGCCCGTGTGGGGCGCGACCCACCACGCGGTCTTCGATGCGACGGAAGGGGTTGGAGTTTCAATCCACGCGCCCGTGTGGGGCGCGACGGTTGGCCTGCCATGGTAATCGTCTGGATATTGCTGTTTCAATCCACGCGCCCGTGTGGGGCGCGACGGAGAACGGTTTTTCAGTTTAGCCCGTACAGAAATCGTTTCAATCCACGCGCCCGTGTGGGGCGCGACGGAGAACGGTTTTTCAGTTTAGCCCGTACAGAAATCGTTTCAATCCACGCGCCCGTGTGGGGCGCGACGATCCAGCAGGGCACGGCCAGCCAACTCGCCGCAGTGTTTCAATCCACGCGCCCGTGTGGGGCGCGACCGCCAGCGATACGAGCTTCGTTGTCGCGACGGTAAGGTTTCAATCCACGCGCCCGTGTGGGGCGCGACATGGTGAGGACGTTGAAAGTCAGGTCGTACAGCCAGTTTCAATCCACGCGCCCGTGTGGGGCGCGACCCTCGGGCAGCGGCACCGGTGCCACCTTCAACGTGTTTCAATCCACGCGCCCGTGTGGGGCGCGACACGGGCGGTGGACTGGTTGGTGCCGAACTGGCGATGTTTCAATCCACGCGCCCGTGTGGGGCGCGACTTCCTCTCGTGGTGGTTTGTGGTTATGGTTCGGGGTTTCAATCCACGCGCCCGTGTGGGGCGCGACCATCTATTTTCTTCGATTGCGGACTTGGCAAGAGTTTCAATCCACGCGCCCGTGTGGGGCGCGACCAAAGCGCGGATTTTATGCTGTCAGGCATGGAATGTTTCAATCCACGCGCCCGTGTGGGGCGCGACGGTGCAGAAGCGGGTTGAACACGTCAATAACGATGTTTCAATCCACGCGCCCGTGTGGGGCGCGACACGGCCCACGCGATTCAACCTTTCAGAAAGGGAACGTTTCAATCCACGCGCCCGTGTGGGGCGCGACAACAAGCGCGAGATCATCCACAACAGGATTAAAGTTTCAATCCACGCGCCCGTGTGGGGCGCGACGGCTTAACTATAACGGCTTTCCTTTCAACACGCTACTCTGGAGATTGCGCGGATAGCGCCAGAAGCAGCGCCCCCTTGCCCCCATGGTTAGGGCACCGTGTCATAAGTGCCACAAATTATGGGACATCGTTCGAACGCGAACCTCACAGGGGGAAGCTGTGTGCTTGGGGTGCGCGCTAGAGGATCAGGGGGCCTTCCGGGTTGTAAGAGGCTTTGGCTCCCGCATGTTCCACGCGATGCTGCCAGTTGGCGCCGAGAAAGTAGAAGCGAAGGCTGTCCGTGGCAGGGTCAATGAGCGCCAGGAGTTTGGCGCGAAATTCAACCCACAGCGCGGGTTCAAGCAGGCACTCAAAGACAGAGAATTGCACTCTCTGTCCATGATTCTGACACAGTTTGGCGATGTGGCGGAGCCGGCGCTTACCCTGCTCGGTCTGCGTTCCCATGTCGTAGGTCACAAGCACCAACATTTGTTCTTATCTCCATATGAAAGCGGGGTAAGCATCCAGATCGCCGCGGAGATGGCGCGCCAACAAGAGAGCCTGCGCGTGCGGCACCAATCCAAAAGGAATGCGCTCGTCGAGAAACGGGTGAAGAATTTCCTCCTGCTTGCGCAATTGCCACGCGATGAGCACCTCTTTGCGCGTGGCATCGTTCATCGTCACCCCGCCGGATTCCGCACGGGAAAATCCCGCTGCGGTGACCTGGCGGCGGTTGATGAGAGTAAGCGCGAGTCGATCTGCCAATACCGGGCGCAACTCTTCCATCAGGTCAAGGGCAAGGCTGGCACGTCCTGGGCGATCGCGGTGCAGGAAACCGACTGCGGGATCGAGACCCACCGTTTCAAGCGCCGACGAGATGTCGTGGGCCAGCAGGACATAAAAAAACGAGATCAGCGCGTTGACGTTATCAAGCGGGGGACGGCGGCTACGCCCATGAAAGAAGAAGTGATCCTTTTGGACCAGGATCAACTCGTCAAATACACCGAAATAGGTCTGCGCAGCGTCTCCTTCCACTCCGCGCAGGCCGTCGAGAGATTTTGTGGATATGAGCAGCCGGAGCGATTGAGCAAGTTGGTTGGAGGCGTGATCGAGCGCCTGGGAAGGGTGTTCACGTCCTGCGCGCAATAGGGAGGTTCGGCAATTGGAGACCTTGGCCAAGAGAACGGCTCTGGCGATCTCGGCCGAATCGGCATCCTGGTCTGCCCGACGGAATTGCTCCCGCCGCAGTAAGACATTCCCGTGGATTTCTCCCTGGATGCGGGCAAGAAAGCGGCCGTGTTCGCTGAGGAAACTCACGCCGACATTGTGCTCGGCGCAGAATCCCATCAGCGGAGGCGAAATCGAGACGAGACCAACGCATACGATGCCCTCCAGCGTGTGAATCGGTACGCGAAGGCGCGTTTCGTGCTCTACACGGACGAGGACGGTTTCTCCGTCCTTGCTGAGATAGGCGTTGGGAATGGTCACGTACAGCACATTGAGCAATTTCCTCATCGCTGCCCCTCTTCTTCCGTGTTCGTGAGCCCATCCTGATTGGACGATTGCCGCAGGTTAGCTTCAATTGCGCGGTTCAGATAGCGCGATGCACTTCTGGATTCGACGGCCTCGGGCAAACAGACCTCCTTCATCGAACAGCCCTCGCATTTCTTTGCATAGACCGCACGCGGCGTGTGTCCTGACTTGAGAATCCGATGCATGAGAACAGCGAGTTGCTCGACATTTTGCCGCAGAGGCTCGTCGAAGATCACCACTTCGCGCCGCTTGGCTTTGCCGTCGAACACGGCCCCCGCCGGAACGGGCACACGCAACATCTCCTCCAGGCAAAGCGCCTGGGCGCAAAGCTGGATTCGATAGGCCACGCTGCCATGTTTGTCACGGGTGCGCTTGTACTCCACTGGATACGGTTTCCATGAACCCTTCCGGCGCGGCATAGGAACGCCCTGCTCCGAAGTGTCGCAAGGCAGGAACTCTACAATATCCGCTTGGCCGGAAATGCCAAGGCGGAAGGAGCGCAATGGAAGAGTCCGGCGGACGAGCGCATCAGGCCTGGACTCAATCTCGGCGGAGTGCGCTTTCTCGTGGAGGAGCTTGCCCTCGGCGGTAAAGAGGTTCTCCTCCCATTGCTGTTCCAGATGAACCAGCGCCCAACGCCGTTCGCAGAAGGCGAGGTGCTGGAGACCGGAGAGTGGGAGGAGATCTTCTTCTGGGTACATGCCGCTTCCCTTAAATGAGGCTTATGCGAGACCGTCGATAAGGGTGATGCCCGAGGGCAGTGTTGCAGGATCGGGCGGCGCCACAGTGTAGTCAGTAAATGCGCGCGGGCTCTCAACATCCGGCTTCTTCTCGATCTTGATTGATTCAAAGAGCCGCTGCGCCTGTGCATTGCCGAGCTTGCAGTCGTGTTTGAAGATGTAGAGTCCGCGGGCGGACATCGTGCCACGAGCCGCGGAGCGATCCAACTCGAACAGATTGGCGAGCGCCTTCCACAAGAGTGCGAGGTCCGCTTCGCTGAAGCCCGTCTTTGCAGCAAAGACCGGATTGATATAGCCATGTGCGAGGTACAGGCCGTACGGAATGGTGTGTTTGCGACCGAGCGTTCCAGTCCCCGATTTGATGTCTTTTTCGCCAGTGAAGGCCTGACGCGAGATGGTGTGTTCGGTGGGAAGAATGCGGTCGATGGAGCGCGCGAACGTGATCTGCACCGGTCCGCGCACCTGTCCGCAATTGAACTCCGTCGTACTCATCACGGCGCCGAAGGCTCGCACGTCGAAGAAGTTCCTGCACATCCAGTCGCGGGCTTTCTCAATGTCTGTCGGTTTCGTGTCTTTGCCCTTGGCTTCGGGCTTGTCGTCGCCCTCCCATTTTTCGAAGGGCTGCCGCTGATTGCTTTCAAGCGTGTTCCCACTCAGCACGAAAATGCCGTAGCCCGATTCTGCTGCATCGTCAACCGTCTTGGCATAGCGCACATAGTCCCGGACTTTGCGCTTCAAGCATACGTCGGAGACAAGTCCTTGAAACGTCTCCGGGTCAAAACGCGGGCTGTTATCGGAGTCCGGGTCTCCGTTTGGGTTGCCATCCTGGCAATCAAACAGATAGACGAAGTCATAGCGGTTCTCAATCGTGCTCATTACTTGCTCTCCTCATTGATTTCGTTGGAAGATTCGATGGTCGCTGCATTGGCTTGCTTGCGGTCCTGCGCCTGAGAACGGGAGCGGGCTTTCTGGTGGTAGTAGCCGAGAGAAAATAGCCCCTGGCCTTCAAGACCTAGTCTGCTGGGGTAGGCCCCGCTAGCGGAAGGCTGCAATAGGCCATGCAATTCCTGAAGCCGTCCATCGATTGCATACGCAGCCGGCGGGTTGTCCCTGCGAAGCTTGCGCAGATGCTTTTGCCCGAGGCTTTCGATTTTCGGGAAGGCGACGGCCGGATATGTGGATGCCAGTGCAAAGTAACGATCCAGAATCGTTGAATTAACGTCGCTCTCACTGGATGAGCGTTGCAGATTTTCAAATTCCGCCATCAACCGCCCGCAGATATAGGCAGGAATAGCGCAGCCGGCGTCCAGTCCTTCACTCATTTGTCTTGCTCCTTCCTGTTGTCGAAACAGATCGTTGATGCACATGCGAATCAGGCCCACGGGCACGCGAAGCCGGGCTAGAGACATGGGGTCACTCTTCTTGTCTCCCGTCTTTTCCTTCACATCGTTGCCGCCCGGGTGGCGCAAGCGTGCGAGCGCCTTGGAAAGCACGGCGTAACCGAGCGGCAGTCCCTCGATGCCGCGGCGCAGGAGGGCCAATACCGTGTGGTCGTCGGGTTTGCCTTCCCGGTCCAGGGCATAAAGAAGTTGCCAGAGCCGCACCGGAGCGGGTTCGTCCCAAGGAAACTCGACACGGAGTTGTTCGTGCCAGTTCTTGAGATTTGTCTTTACCTGCGTCAGCGCAAGATCTGCCCAGAGATGAACGCGCAGTCTTCCACCATTGCCGGAGACGGCAACCATGTAGAAGCGATTCGCGTCGGGCTCAACACGTGGATCGAAGTTGAGGAGACTTTTCACTTGCTCGGGATCGGCCCGATCCATCAGGTCCATCGCGTCCAGATCGGCGGGGTTCTTGAGCCAGTAAAGAAACCCGATGCCCGCAATGTCTTTGCGCCGTCCCTTGCCCTGTTTCAGCAGATCGTTGAATGCCAGCACATACGCCATCGCACGGTCCGGCGAGATGGGGCTGTTGCGATTCTGCTCCCACCCGTAAGACCTGAAGGCCTCTTTATCGAAGGACATCAGCGCCACGCCGGCTGCCTGTCCTCCCAGGCTTCCGACGCCTTTGATCTTTTCGTGCGTGGGCGCAATGGGACCGAAATTCCCCGAAATCATGCACTCGCCGTGAACTCCTTCCATGCGTTCGGTGAATGCCGCCTGGTAATGCTTGCGCCAGAACTGCTGCACAGACTCGCGCTCCACCAATGGCTCTCCGGCAGAGAGGGCAACGAGCGTCCCTGGTTTTGCTTCCCGCAAGGCGTCGCGCGCTTTATCTACTTGTTCAGAATCGGTAAAAAAGCAGACGCAAGCCGCGAGTGCGGCGTCGCTGGTTTCCGCTGCCGCCTTTCCAACCAGCGCCACAAATGCCTGGTGGTGCTTTTCTGCCTTCTCTTTGTCGGCAACCTTGTCGGGCGTCCAAGGGCCTACACCGAGCACGTAAGCAATGTCGTCTGTGCCAAGCAATGGATGCTCACCACTGTTGCGGTTCACTGGCGAACGCGGCACGGTCATCTGCATGGGCACCTGCACTTGCTTTTTGCCGCGGGTCTCCGAGCTCATCCGCGGCGTGGCGTTCAGAAAAGTGCCCCGTCTTGAGATTTCCAGCAACCACGGCACCGGCTTCATCTCCCAGGCCGCATCGTTCAACTCATCGGCGAGATAGTTGTCGGCGTATTCCGCTAGTGCCTGTACGAGCATTCGAGGACCTCCTGGCGGCGGGTTTCGTCTGCCAAAGCTGCTTCCGGCCGTGTCTCCATCACACCGTTTTCCAGGCGCGCTTCAAAGAAGGCCGCACGATTGCCGTCGGCGAGAAAGGCGATGTCGTACAGCATCCTGCCGATCTCCATCGAGTCCGGGATAGGTTCGTCTTCCTCTTGCGGAGGACCAAACTCCGCGGCAAATTCCCGGCAACCAAGATAGGGCCGCTGGAAGCATTGCCCTTTTTCCACGCGCCGATTCAGCATGGCTACATACTTCTCCGCGGTATTGGGGCCTGTGCTATCGCTCCCTGCGTCGAAGACATGCGGATACGCGTCGATCCAGTAAGCCACATCTCTCAATAGCGTGGTGTTGCGCGGGGTTCCGTCCGTGCCGTTGCCGGCTCCAGCTACGAGTGGCTCAAACGTGGACGCATCGCGCATCCATTTCTTCACGGCGCCCGGCGCAACCTTGCTCTGCACCTCGTTGCGCAGCACGCTCATCAGGCGGATGGGCTTCAACACGGTAATGGCGGTCAAGATCCACCGCATCTGCGGACGCCAGCAGATCGCGTCCAGAATGTTGCGCGCAGCCGAAGGCGTCATCACCGGGTAAGAGAATCGTTCAACTTTGGCCTCAGGGCGCGTAAAGCACGCAAAGTCCCCTGAGACGCGGACGCGAACACTGGGAATGGACATGGAAACTCTCCCGATGAGTCCCCGCGATGATTCCCCCGAGGGCTCAGGAAACGGATTACACTGTGGATCATGGATCGAACGGAGCATACTACGCGCGATAGGTCGTGAGCCGTATGCTCCGTCCAGATGAACCTGACTGGTACCGTCCCGCAGGAACGGGCAGGTGCCGGATTTAAGCCTTCGAGTTCGTCAGGCAGACCCGAAGGCTAACCGAGGTATTTTGCTGGAACAACAGACAGACGTGAACATGAATTTACTTTAGCACCGTCCTTGTTTCTGTGGAAAGATATTTTTGTAGCACCGCACGACCGAAGGCGTCCCTGATGCCCTCGTGGATTGAAACTGTCTTTTGTTTCAGCATGATAGCGAAAACAAGGGGATGGGCGAGAACCCATCCCCTCTTTACAGTACGAGCCGCTCCGGTCCAGGGTCGAAGATAAGGCCGAGCTCCTCATCGTAGGCCTGATTCACGGCCACCCAAATCTCATCACCATTTGCCATCGGCACTTGCTCCACAATGCCGCGTGCCTTTTGAAATTCCGAGGGGCTGAGTCCAACCATATGACGCTGCAACGTGCGCCGCAGAGCCGGCGTGAGTTCGCCGGCAAGCCGCAGCATCTCGATCGACTTCCGCGCGTCTTCGTCGTCGGGCACAAACACATCGCGCGTCCGGTTCGAAATCATCTCGAACTCCCGCGCCAGCGTTGCGAATCGTTCATGCTCGCGGTGCTCCACCAATTTCTCCCCCAGATCGTTTCCGCTCCCGCCGTAATAGCGCTCGAAGTAGACCCGAATGGAGTCGGCGGTGTCCACCTGCACGGAGCCGCCGCCTTCAAGCTCATCTTTCACGAGAGCCTCGGTGATTCCAGCCGCTTCCTTATATTCATTCGGAGGAAGCTTGTGGTCTTTGGGGAGAAATACCACTACCTTTCCTCCCGGCCGATCTCCCGACGCAGCCGTCAGCTTGCCCTCCCGGTCGGCGCGTCCTGCGGCCTGAACAATGGAGTCGAGCGGGGCCAAGGCGCGCAGCACCAGTGGAAAGTCCACGTCCACGCCAGCTTCCACGAGTTGTGTCGAAACCACATGGCACGTCTCGCCCGCCCGCAATCGCTCGCGTATTTTGTCCAGCACGCGCAGCCGATGCGCCGCGCACATGCGCGTGGAAAGATGAAAGATGCCTTCCTTTGGCAGCCCCCTTTGCTCCGCAGCGCGCAAGGCCTCTGCGTAAAGCTCGCCGGCGTGGTCGCGCACGTTCACAATGGTCAGGCATTGACGTTCGGCGATCATGCGCTGCGCAACCTCTGGCCAGCCGATTGGATTCGTGATCTCCCAAACGATCTCGACGCGTTTCAGAGCCTTATGCAGCGCCGCCGGCTCACGGATGATCTCGGTGAGCGTCCCTGGGTACCAGCGAAGATCCTTTTTGTGTTGCGACTTCTCAAACGCGGGCTGCGTCGCCGTCGAGAACACGAAGTTCACATCCCAGTCCTCGGCCAGTTCTTTCATTATGTCCAGCAGAGGCCCGAGCAGCCGGCGCGGCAGCGTCTGCACTTCGTCGAGAATGACGATAGAGCGCGCGATGTTGTGGACGCGCCGCAAGTCCGAGGGATGGTTGGAAAACAAACTCTCAAAAAATCGAACGGACGTGGTGACGATGAGCGGAGCGTCCCAGTTCTCCGTTTCCGGACGCAGCCCGGTCTCATGGAATTTCTTCTCCTCGTCGCCGTCTTCGCCGCCCGTGGGGATGAAGTGCTCCTCGTCCTGTTTCACGAGTTTCTGAACACTGCCCGAGTGATGCTCCAGAACCGCATCCTGTCCGAAGACTTCGGCATAAACCCGTGCATTTTGCTCGATGATCGAAAGAAATGGAATGACTACAATTACCCGCCGGAAGCGCTCCGGGTGGAGTGCCGCACGCTGCAGAGCAAAGGCCATCGCCGCCAGCGTCTTGCCTCCGCCGGTTGGCACCGAAAGTGAGAAAAGTCTCTGTTGCGCAGGAGCGGCATACAGGCAGTCTTCCAGCACCTGTGCGCGCATCGCTTTCACCGGTCCCTCGGCCGAGTTCTGCTGGAGTGTGGCAAGGTGCCGGAGAAGCATATCGAGGCGCTCGGCCGCGCGCAGATCGTCCTGCAATGGAACGCGGCCGGCGGAATTCAACCTGTCGGCGTCGACAAGACAACTGAACAGCATCCGCACAAAGAGATCGAAGCGTGCATTTCTCGCCGCCGGAGACGCTTCTCGCTGACTGCCCATCTCGGATACCAAGTGCGCCAACTCGGGACAATCGACGGAAGCGCGCTGTACTAATTCGAAAATCTGGTCGCGGAATTTCCTCTCAAGAAGCTTTTCCTGGAGTTGAGGCGTCCAGTCCGCCAGTCCGGCGTGATGACCGGCGATACTCGCTGCCACGGATTGCAACCCAGGCTTCAGCGGAGAACCAGCTGTCCCGAATTCCGCAAGCATCGCTCCGTGGATCGCGTGCTGGCAGCGCCCGTGACCAGTCCGCAGCATTTGCTGAAAGCAGTCGGAATACTTGCCGAAATCATGCAGTATCCCGGAAAGACTCGCAAGACTTGCCAGGATCTCGTCGCCGGGACGGGTCGCCCTGGCCAGCTCGCCTGCAATCCGTGAGACAGCCTGCAAATGAACAGACAAAAGCTGCCATCCAGCTCTCGAATCCGAGCCGGGCTGAGAATCTGGCGCAGAATGCGCCCAGTACGATGTCGGTGACATTGGAGATCATCCTACACTTAGCTTCACCCGAGACGATGAATAACATTAACGAGCGGCCCCCAACTCTCTCCCTCCCTCCCAAAGCACTGGTACAGCAGCGGTACACTCGTCAGCTTTGGCCGAACCGAATAAATTGCGGCAACCTACGCTCGCTCAACTACTTCCATCTTTTCTAAACTGCGCTATCATTCTCTTTCCTATCAATAACATACAATGTTTAGGCCCGACTCATAATCCGCGCGGTCAGTCACGGCCAGAACTAACTTTGCCATTGTCTTGGCGGTGGTGAGGCCCACACGTACCGAATCTGTTCATCGAATCGGACTCCGCGCCGCTTGAGGTTGTTCCTTCGTTGCGACTTGACGCGGACTGCCCCGCGACCTCAACCGGGGAGCGATTCTTCCGTATTCCTCCGGGCAAGCCCGTTCGTTTCGTGCGTGTTTGAAGATGAGTCTCCCACTCCCTACGCAACTTTTCCCGACAACTGGAGGACTTTTCCCCTTCGCTGGGTTTGCTCCAAAAAATCCGCCCATTCCTGCATCAGTTTTGCACGCGGCCCAAGGTAGAGCGCATGGTTGTATGCGGCGCTAACAGCATTCCGGGGAGAGTGGGCGAGCTGCAATTCGATATGGTCATGGACTGCACCCTGCTCATGAAGGATGGTTGATGCCAGGCCCCGGAATCCGTGGCCGGTCATCCTTCCCTTGTAGCCCATCCGCTCCAATGCCTTCAGGATGGTGTTATTGCTGATGGGTTTCTTGGTGCTGCGGTCACCGGGGAACAGCCATTCTGTGTGCCCGGTGAGGTCGTGTAGAGTGTCCAGGACCTCCAGAGCCTGTCTTGCCAGAGGAACAATGTGCGGTGTCCGCATCTTCATTCGCTCGGCGGGAATGTCCCACCGGGCGTTTTCATTGTCGATTTCTGCCCATTTGGCCTCGATCAATTCGGTGGTGCGGACAAACGTCAGGGCCATTAGCTTCATTGCTAGCCGGGTAATGTGCGTACCCCGGTAAACCTCAATGCTCCGCAGCAGGTCGGGCAATTCCTTGGCATCGATTCGGGCATAGTTGACTTTGCGCGTCGATTTGAGGATGTCGCTAGGGCGAATCTCACTGGCTGGGTTGCGCTTGCAATGGCTGTGGGCGATTCCGTATCGGAAAATCTGCCCGACGGTCTCCAGGGCACGCTTGGCAATGTCCCGTGCGCCGCGCTGCTCAATGGCCTTGGTCATGGCAACCAGCTCGGACGCCTCAATCTCTGCAATAGGCCGTCCCCCCAGGCAAGGCGAAATGTCGGCCTCAATGCGCCGTTTTACATATTCAACATGGCGTGGGCTCTTCCCGTCCTGCCAATGCTCCAGCCAGAGAGCCGAAATGCTCTGGAAGGAATTCTCGACGGCGGCCTTGTCGGCGTTCTTCTCGGACTTCCGCCGCGCCATGGGATCGACGCCAGAGGCAAAGAGCTTGCGGGCTTCGCTGTGCCGCTCCCTGGCCTGTGCCAGCGAAACGTCTGGATACTTTCCCAGCGACATCAGCTTTTCTTTGCCTTCAAACCGGTAGGACCAGCGCCAAAGTCTGCCGCCAGCGGGCGTGACCCAGAGGTAGAGGCCGCCGCCATCCCCCATGCTGTAGGCCTTTTCTCTTGATTTTGCCTTCTTAATCTCTGTATCGGTCAGCGCCATGGAGTCCCCGTTCGAAGAAATACACCCACTTCGAAAACAGGATACACCCACAAATACACCCGCCAGATCATGGCTTCTGCGGGACGACTTTGGATATAGAAAGACATAAACCCTAGTATTTACTAGGTTTTATGTCTTTCTCTTGGATGTCTTGGGATCTACTTGGAAGGGGTCCTGGCGGAGAGAGGGGGATTCGAACCCCCGATAGAGGTTTTGGCCCCTATAACGGTTTAGCAAACCGCCGCCTTCAGCCACTCGGCCATCTCTCCGGTTCTCCTACGGATTATACCGGAAGCGGAGA
>Ga0224527_1000831_pt1 | contig 18043 bp, 19 predicted proteins | sample CBST0metaG_FD_179882 | JGI IMG/M metagenome (GOLD analysis project Ga0224527, IMG submission 179882) | Peat soil microbial communities from Stordalen Mire, Sweden - C.B.S.T0 | ecosystem: Environmental > Terrestrial > Soil > Wetlands > Peat | place: Sweden: Norrbotten County, Stordalen Mire... | reverse complement strand
GTCTAGAACTAGTTGCATAAATGCCTCAAGGTGATAATGAGGCAAGCGCAATGGAAGAATCCTTGGTACACGCTCAGGATGCGGTCAAAGCGAACCTGAATGCGACGGAAGTTCTGCAGCCATGCGTTGGTTCGCTCGATTTTCCAGCGCCGCCGATAGCGTCTTAACTTACGCTTATCCTCAAAGCGACGGTGTTTTCTGGTGCGTATGTAGGGAGCTATCAACTCTGTGCCGCGGTCCAACAACCGCTGGCGCAGCTTATCCGAATCATAGCCGCGATCCGCAATCACTCGGCGCAAGCGCTTCCGTGGACGACCGCGTCCACAACGCGGAACTCTCACCCGCGCGAGCGTACTTTCGGCCAGACGGAACTCGGAGATCTGAGCGGACGCAAGTTGCGCTCCGATAGGTATACCTTGGTCGTCGACCACCACCATGCACTTCGTACCTTTCCCGCGACGGGTCTTTCCGACTGCACAGCCCCCTTTTTCGCAATCACAAAGGTCGCGTCGAGAAAGGCTTCATCCCAGTCGAGCAACTTTCGTTCATCCAACCTGGCCAGCAATGCTTGCCACGCTCTCAGCCACACACCCTGTTCTTCCCACAGTCGCAACCGCCGCCAGCAGGTAGAACCATTGGGATATTCGGCCGGCAGATCGCGCCACCGTGCGCCAACACGGAGAACCCAGAGAATGCCTTCGAGACAGCTGCGATTGGATGTCCAAGGACGGCCCCGTCCATCTCTCCGCCTCTTCGGTGCCGGAAACAAATCCTCAATCTGCTTCCACTGCTGAGCGGTCAGCATCATGGAAACAGCTAACCTCAATCAGCAGCATCTCTTGAAGTACCAACTCTGAGTCAGAACCTATTTATGCAACCACTTCTAGGTTCGTTCAACTCGTAATGAAGAATCAACTGCTTAATGGTGAGCGGTCTTGATGTTCCACTCTCAGCTCTGCTGTTGATCTCGGCGCGAAATGTGGCGATTGCTTTTTCTGCGGCAGCTTTAGATGGATACTTTTCAGTCGTTCCAACTTGCAGCTTCTTTAGTCGCCGTATTCCATCAATTTCTGTTTCGCGGTATAGATATACCCAAATGTCAGGGCCAATCTTCCTCGGTTCGATTGTCAAAGACCCGTGCTGGTAGCGCGTTCGTGTGAACATTCAATCTCCTAGTTCACGCAAACGAATTGGCTGCTTGAAGGTGAACACAATCGCAAGCACTTGTCTATCTCGATAGGGAAGAAATACCAGCGATTAAGTTTGAAATGGCCGGGAATCTCCCCAACTCTAGCTTTTCTCTCAATCGTTTTGGGATGCGCTCCCAGCATTGCCGCCACTTCGCGGCTAGTTAGCGGCTGCTCATACAGGGCGGCTGCACAGTAGAGCGTTCTATAAGAAGGTGAAGGATCGTGCCGGAGTCCAAAAAAACGATGTGCTCATCAACTCGACGGGGGATGGTACGATTGGGCGCGTTGCGGTCTACGACTTCGATTTCCCCGCTATCGTCGATGGCCACGTCACCATCGTGCGCTTCAATAAACCTGACCTAGCGTGGTATGCCGCTGCGTATCTCCTCAGCGAAAACGGCCAGCTCCAGATATATCGGTACATAAACGGATCAAGTGGCCAAGTTGAAATCTATCCGCAAGACCTAGAACGGCTATGGATTGCGCCTGTGAGTCAAGGCAAATTGAAGAAAATGGCTGCGGATTTCTCGGCTGCGGCTGGACAGTACCGAACCTTCTACATATCAATGCAGAAGGCTCTCACAAATGCGCTGAAGGGCTAGTGAGAGTTCCTGCGAGTATCCCCCTAGAGTGAGACTGTCAACTCCTCACTCCAGGGGTTGAGTGCTGGAATAGCTTCCCTATTTCCTCTGCGTGCGATCTAGGCATTGCTGGGTGTTCTTTGACACGGTGTTTCGATCCCAGCGATGCCGAAGCTCAGAGGGCTGCTGCTGCCTTTAGGATGCGGTATACGCTGGTTGCGTGCCACTGCTCCTTTCCTTCAGTTTTCGCTACGCCTTCCTTCGCTTTCAAACCGCGTGGCTTCAAACCTTCAGTATTCAATGTCGCCGCAACCTTATCGACGGCCATTCCGCCGTGGCGAAGCTCCTTCATGCGCTTAATGATCTTGTCTTCACCGGGATGTGTGCCATAAGGCTTGCGACCTTCGCAGTGTCCCGTCTTCGCTTTCATGCGCTGGCGTGCTCCGCGTAGCTTTATAACGATCATGGTACGTTCATACTCGCTGAAGGCTCCCAGAACCTGCCGCATCATCTTCCGGCTAGGATCGTCGGAGCATAAGTCAGGCTCCATCGCGCTGACGATCTCGAAGTCATTGCGCTGCATATCCTCGTTGACGGCGCGTATATGACGACGGACATGCTGTAGTCGAGGCAACCCACCAGCATCGAGCCAAGAAAGCACAATCCCGGCCTCGTCGCCGGGATTTGTCGTTACCGCTGAAGTAGTTCTGGTAAAGGGAAGTGGTTCAAGTGGTTCAAGTTTAGGGTTCTTGCATATTGAAAAATTGGTTTTACGTGAGGAGAAAGCCTGAAAGTGAACCACTTCAACCACTTCAACCGCACTTGAGGGGCGGCTGCATCATCTCGCCAGCGAATTACCCATCCGGCACCAGCGATATCAGGTAGTCTCACTACGACCTTCTTTGGTAAGAGCCATAGTTCAAGACCAATGGAGAGCCCCAGATATGTTCACCGCATCTTTCCTTACACAATCCCACAGAGCCGCCACGGGCACCATGCCCACTTCATGTAGGATGTTCAGGCTCCGTGCCACCCGCCGTCCTCAGCCGAAGGCATTCACTGTAGGGACTACCCCACTTTTCGATGCCGATTCCATGAGACCTCTGGCCGAAAAAATCTTCGCGGTGGCTCCCGCCATAGCTGATATCAATGTGGTCGCAGTGGAGCCCGAACAGCCACACCTGCCAGAGGTCATCCAACCGCGGATATTGAGCCGACAGGCTCCGTTGTCACCCTTGAAGCCAATCGGGTGGAATCTGTCGATGCTGCACCGATAAGGCCCCGGATAAGGTTCCGACCATGGCAGAAGTTCCTGCCTCTGAGGCCGCAGTCACGCTGGCGTTTGTGGAGGAGTTCACTGCTACACTTCCGGCCATGGACGCCAACGCGGAGCCCGAGCTTCACGCAGTGGCCGGAATCATTACGGCAGTTCCCCCCATCATTGCCATTACACCCGCAGATACCGTGGCCGCAGGTGCGCCTCTGTCCACGCCAACGAAGGTCAGGAAAAGGGGAAGAAAGACCCAAAATGAGGTGCTCGGAGGTGGTGCCGGGAAGGCCAAGAAGACGCGCAGGAAATAGGCAAAGAAATCGGGCGCATCAGAGATGCCTGACCTCACCAACGGCGAAAGATTACCGCATTACGACTCGGGCGAGATGAGAGGTACACATAGTCCGCCATGATCGAACGTAGCGGGCGTTTAACCGCTGGGGCTTCCGGGGCGGACAGAGGCGGTGTTAGCTGAATGTTCTTGTCGGGCATAGTTGCTCACTCCTTAATGTCAAAGTCGCGGGGCAAACGCTGAGCCGCATTGACCATCTTCTGTTGTGCCAAGAGCAGATAGTGACACTGGAAGCACAAAGTAGGTGAAGGGGGACGTTATGGGAGCAGTAGCAGCAGTGGTTTTGTCGGGATTAGTTGTGCTTATGCTCATCGGCACCTTCGTTGTTGAGGTGCGGCGGCAACGAAATGTTAAGCACCCCGCTGTGTCAGTAATTGAAAGCGACCGGGACAGCACCAACCAACGAGCAGCTTAGGGATATTCGTGGTTGCTGCCAATGACTGTGCCGGAATGTTTGCCGAGTACCTTGCATGCACGAAGCGAATCCAATGTTGCGCGTCCGGGGCGGTGCCGCACAAGCGGTGAACATAGCCTTGCAGGGGGCTAGGAACGATCTCGTTGGAGAGAACCGGAGCGCGTTCAAAGTTTCCTGCTGCGCGGTCCTCACCAGACGAACGGAATGTGGAGGGGAAGACCTATGGCAAAGCTAACCACGGCGACTCGTGACCGGATAACCGCAGAGAAGTTCGCATTCCCGAAGCAACGGAAGGAGCCGCTGGAGAACGCCTCTCACGTTCGCAATGCTGCTGCACGCTTCGATCAGGTGAAGGGTGTTACGGAAGCAGAGCGACGAGCAGCGTGGAAGAGAATACAGTCTGCCGCAAAGCGGTTCGGAGTGGAACTCAACGAGGCTGCGTAGCGTGACCTCAATCACTTCTCCGAGGGCGAGGCCGCAGCATTCGGCAGCTCTTTCGGCGACGATGCGGTATTGTTCTCTCCCGGTGCCAGCAGTGGGTCGGAAAGAGGTACAGTGCTCTTCACGAGGTCGGTCTTGATCTCCACCTTCTGATCAGGCTTCGGATTGATCTCCGCCTCAAAAGTCTCATAACCCGGAAGGGCAATTCTGATACGGTGAGCGCCGGGCGCGACCAGCATTGCTCGACCCCAGCCCCTGAACTCGTGAACGTGTCCGACATATTGACCGTCCACGAAAACGGCAGCTCTCGAAGGGTTGGCCGAGATCGTAACCGTCGAGTTCACCTGTGAACGCGGCCCCGTAACGGCCTTCTCCATCACTACGCTGATTTCCTGCTTCTCTCCCGGCTGGAGAGTCACTTCGTCCGTGAAATCCTTATACCCGTCCTGCCGCACTGCGATTGTGTGTTTACCCGGCAATAGCATGACCTTCCTTGAACCTGTGAGTTCTTTCAGGTACCCCACATATTGTCCGTCCACCCACACTCCAGAGGTTCTCTCGACGTTCGATTTCCCCACAAAGTGAATCTCTCCCATTACAGTGTTGCTGGCAAGACTAACGGCGGGCAAGAACAAGGCGGAAAGTATCAGAGCCACAACCAGTCGCTGAAGGTTTCTCATATGCACATAGATGCTTAACTCATCGCTCCCGGCATCCGAAGAGCGCACTCATAGCAGTGCGACTCGTCACTCCATCGTTGATATCTGAGGCGTGCGGTGCAACGATGATAGCGGAACATGTGGGTGGGAGGCCCATCAAGAAACAACGTCCATCTCTGCCAGTTGTCGTTCGCGAGTACGACCTTTTGTAGCCTACTTTTCACACTTAGAATTTTGGTAAGTGCCGTCAAGAACAGGAGCAAACATGCTTAGACAAGAGAGTAACTGGAAACCTCGCCCGAGGAAGCTCATCGAGTTTACGGCAAACACTCAGGTTCGACTCAGACAGTTGGATTTCAATCGAACCATTATCGTCTACGACGAAAACAAAGCATTGAACGTCAAGCGGACGGGACTCAACCAATTCTGGTGGTGTGAGGCTGCTGCGTGAGCCAACGCTGATGCTTCCAGCTTGCCTTGCCAAACCACATAGTCGGGATTCAATGAGAGAAGGGCGTCCACCTTCTTGTCGAGTCCCATCTGGCAATTCCATGTGACGATTCGCATAAGCTGCTGCTTAATCGAGGACGGCATCCACAGGCTCTTGCACAATCGTGTCATCCGGTTCTAGCGACGACCTAACCGGAGCCCTCCTGTGAATGACGTGTTTCCTCTTGGGCGGCTTCATGACTTGCGTGGCCACCACCGGGGCGGCAACCACAGCGACGGTTTGTATCACCGGGACGACGGGAGCTGATGCAATCGCCGGGGCGGAGGAGAACATCCCGTAGATAATGAGCCCCACGACAGTTACCACACTCAATATTCCGAGCGGCGAGATTCTGTACGGAGGAGTCTCACGCGGCAGAAGCAGTCGAGCATCCAGTAGTGAGGACTGATGGTGTAGCCCTGTGCGGGGAACGCTGTAGGTGCGTCGGAAAGACCAGTCCATGACATGACCTCAGGTGAGAAGTCTACTTCGTGACGACAGTCGCCAGCTACGATTCTCCTAGCACCCAAGTACATCAACCCTTTCAGTAAAAGTCCTGAAATTAGTCACCTTGACAGGATTCTGTGCTCATCTATCCGCCGCACATGTATGGCAAGAGTCAACGGGAACTGGCTCAACTCTCGCATCGCGATTGGACGCGCAGTGGACGAATTGCTGGCTTTGCCGCACGTCACGGGCAAGCGCATTGAATCGCTGAAATTGACGGTGCTGGTCGTGGAGTAGGTGTTCACTCTGAGCGAGTCGCCGATGTCAACGAACGGCTATTTTAACTAACCCAATCAACTGCAAACTGTCGTTGCTGGCGGTGGCGTTCCGATTGGCGTTTGTGGTTGTGATGGGCGTGACTGCGCTCAACTACTTCGGCACCACGCACCTGCTTCAGGCGTCGCGGTCACCGGACGGATTCGCGGCCGGGTATGGCTGGGCGCTGGTGCCCTTCGGGGCGCACTGCGTACTCGTGGGTTGGCTTATCTGGCGATCTAAGTTTCTGCCTCGGATTCTCGGTCTGCTCATGACGCTGGCTGGAGCGGCATACCTGATGTTCCTATCGCCGCAGTTGGCCAGTCGATTGTTCTTTCCATGGCTTGCGGCGTTCGGGGTGGATCGCTGACGCTTTGGTTGCTGTTGATGCGGGTGAAACAAGATCGATGAGCAGGCGTCGTCCGACCGACAGAGGGCAAGGTCGGTCCCTATAGTTCGGCCAGCGTAATCTGTGAAGCTAACTCCTGCACAAGCGTCCACATTCACTCTGGGTTCCCAGATTCGGACTTCTTGGGATTCAGCGCCGATTAGATTGTCCGGCGACCTACGATGCATCACTGCGTCCGCTCAGAACCATTCGGGAATAACTCTAGCTCTTGAAGGAATAGAGCGGACGCGATTTCTACAAGCCCGCGGAAACAACGACATTGGCGGAAATGAGTTAAAACCATCCAAGTATCAATCGGAGACGAGCTTTGCCAAACTCATCGAAGCTGACGCTAAATCCGGCGGCCCCAACCGCGGTAGGAAAGAAAATTCCTGTAGAAGTACTCTGGTGTGTCCGCCATCCTTGGGAGCCCTGATCGAATCTACCCAGCTCATACCACATAGCCAAATTCGGAGAGATGGAGAGCGACCGGAGCGATGGTCCATGAAGGATTGCGCCAGCGCCAGCCGTGAGCACTGTGTTTGCATGAAACTCTTGATAGCGGAATGCGCTGAGCTGTCCGTGGCCGCCTCCCGTGAACTGCTCGAAGTAGTCCAGCTTCCTTCCCAGGCTGCTGTCAATCCGACTCGTTCCGATGAAGGATAGTTTCTTATTTATAGGATGAGTCGTACCGAAGTCGTTCTGCAGGTATGGGTAGGGCACATTTCGAAGGCTATAACCGATGGATCCCTCATCTCGCGTCCCGTGGGTGGGCAGTCCACCGGAGTCCTGAGAGTTGTATATCCAGCGTATCTCGGGGGAAGCAAACACACTGCTGTTGGCCTTTACGCCGTCAACTATGGGGGAGCTGCTGTAAGAATCGTATCCTAACTGCGCACCCAATCGTAGCTGGGCGAACCGCCACGTTCCAATACCGCCGTAGAGCGACCCCCCGAAGCGGTCCCGCGTATCGCTGAGACGCGCGGAACCATCGTATTGATTGACATGATAGCGATCCACGAGAAGTCCCGTGGCAATAAAGTATCCACTCCCACCAAAGGGATGATAGTACTCGGTTCGAAGCCCAGGGTCGTAGCCTATGTCGATCGTGCCAAGAAGTCGCGATTTGTAGGTGTTTTCAAATGTCGTGGCAGTTGAGAACCTAAGTGTGGCCCGTTGTGGCTCTCCGGGCGAGATGCCATACAGTACCGAAACCTTCGCAAGAAGCTGCTCGCCAGCTCGTGGAAAGAAAGTAACCTTGTACCCTTCCGGTTTCCCTTCGCCTTGCTGCCATTCATAAGCAGCACCCGGTACCGAGGTGGCAGCTACCATTCCCGAGAGTACAGGCTCCAGCTCATTTTGCGATACCGCGCGATCATGTAACTTTCTCTCGATTTCCGCTTGTGCCTTCTGCCGGAAGGACTCACTTGGACCGACAACGGCTACCACCGCGCCCTGTTCTTTCGCTGGTCGAACGCGCTGACTGCGGAGTTGAAGATAGCGCGCCCACTCTTCGGGAGACATCTCGAACTTGGACAACTCCGCTGCCTTTCTGGTGGCGGCTTGATAGCCAGCTTCGATGATGGCTTGTGATCCGCTGCTGTAGTCGGTGCTGGAGAACTTTGTGGTATCGACGGAAATAATCAAATCCGCGGAAGCCAGCGATCGGCGTTCGTTTTGCGCGACGGCGACCGAGACACTCTGTCGCAGGATATCCGCGAATGATCGGAGTTGCTCGGGCTTCGGCGTCGATGTCTCGAGGGCGACAGCAATCACCGTTGTTGCCCCCATTTCGCGAACTACCTGTACCGGAATATTTTCTACCAGTCCTCCGTCCACCAACACCATTCCATTCTGCTTCACAGGCGTAAAAACTGCGGGAATCGACATGGTGGCGCGCATCGCTTGTGCGAGGGACCCTTGCTTGAGCACAATCGCATTACCGCTAATCAGATCGGTAGCCACGCAGCGAAACGGCGTGGGAAGTTCATCGAAATCGGAAATGTCCGAATATGCAAGCGTATCGCGGCTGAGGAGCAGGGAGAGCAACTCTCCCGGGTTCAGCCCCGCAGGGAGGGAAAATTTCTTACCAAATCGTAACGTGAGATCGCCAAACGCACGATTCCATTTCTGTTTCTCGACAATAGGCTGATCAATAAACCTCGGACTCGGATTCAGTAACGCATTCCAATCAGCTTCTTCCACTACTTTTGTCAGTTGCTTCGAATTCATGCCGACGGCATAAAAACCGGCTACAAGGCCGCCCATACTCGTCCCAGCTATGTCGTCGATCGGAATGTGATGCTCCTCAAAGTAGCGGATCACCCCGATGTGTGCGAGACCAAGTGCGCCGCCGCCACTAAGCGCAACTCCCACCTGAATACGGCCAGCATTCTGGATTTGCGCTTGTATTGTGAAAGGAAAAAGGAAAGCGGAAATCAGCAGAGCAGCTAGTCGGATGAATGAGTTCACTCGATTACCTCAATCAAGTTCTGATGCATTTCGAACGTGGACCAACAGGAGATCCACAATGCGTGGTCATTTTTTGGGTCTTCTCTTCTCTGCTGTGGATCGCGCTTTTGCTCCGGCCACGATTTGCTCGAATAGTGAAGTCACAAATTCGTCGGAGATTGGCTCGTGTCCGATGATGAGCCGCATGAACAAGGGACCGAAAAGCATATCCGCAAACTCGCTGATGTTGGTTTTTGCAGGAAGCTGTCCCTCGTGAATGGCTTCCATGACAACTTTCCGAAACTCCTCTGAGCGGGGCGAGGAAACTCGCTCCAGGAAGGCATCGCGCAACTGTGGGTTGTCCTGAATCGCTGTCAGGAGCCTAGCCACAACCACTCCCTCTTTGCTACCAAAAAAGCGACCAGCTTCAACTAGATGTTGCTTCAGCCTCTCCAGGGGAGCCCCCTTGGTACCGATCATCATCGCCTTTTGTGTTTTGTGGAGAAAGGCATCCAGCAACAAAGTCTCCTTTGTCGGCCACCAGCGATACATGGTTGCCGTGCTGACGCCAGCCTCACGAGCAATGTGGAGTGAAGAGATCACAGCGACTGGCTGGCTCTGAAGAAATCTATATGCGGCGTCAAGAATGGCGGTCCTGGAGTGCTCGCTACGAGGCCGCCCCAAAGAACGGGCCGGATTGGGCAAAGTGGTAGACATAGGCTCATTGAAAGATACTGCATACACCTTTGCTTGCCAAACGAAATGTTTTGTTTCTATAATGAGTAACGAAACGGAGCATTTCGTTTATTAATTGAGGGCAGATTACGGCGACAGTGTTGATGCTTTTGATTCGGAGTGCCGATAAGTAAACATAGGTGTCCATATGAGGGAGCAGCAAAGAATGCTTGTAGAAAAAGGGAAGCGTCTCAACTTACGAACAGGTGCTGTTGGTGTGTTGCTGATAGCAACCTTGTCAGTGCTTTCCGGTTGTTCAAAGACGGAAGCGTCGCCGAAACCAGCGTCTGCGATGTCTATGCCGGTGACTGTCGCAAAAGTGCAGCAGACTGACGTTCCCTTAACTGGCGAGTGGATTGGGACTCTGGACGGAAATGTGAATGCCCAGATTCAGCCCCAGGCGAGTGGTTATCTGGTTCGGCAGAACTATCGCGAAGGTTCCGAGGTGTCCAAGGGGCAGGTACTCTTCGAGATTGACCCGCGTCCATTCCAGGCGGCGCTGCTACAAGCTCAGGGACAATTGGGCCAAGCACAGGCGCAACTCGTCTTAGCAGAACTCAATGTGAAGCGCGATACTCCGTTGGCAGAGGCGCACGCGATTGCTCAGAGCCAACTGGACAGCGAGACACAGTCGAAGGCTCAGGCCGAGGCTGCTGTAAAGTCGGCCGAGGCTGCTGTCGCAACGGCGAACCTGAATCTCGGCTTTACCAAAGTAAAGTCGCTGATCAATGGCGTAGCCGGGCAAGCGACGACGCAGGTTGGAAATCTCGTGGGTGCGCAAACGGTGCTGACTTCGGTTTCGCAACTGGATCCAATCAGAGTCTATTTTTCCATCAGCGATAGCGAGTATCTTGCGCTTACGCAAAGAGCTCGTTCCGGTGGCGGCGACTTGCTGCACGGCTCAGCCAGTACTCCGCTGACGCTGACGCTCTCCAACGGGGAAGCTTATGCGCATAAGGGAAAGATTGCTTTTGTCGATCGGCAGATGAACGCGCAGACTGGCGCGATCCGTGTTGCAGCGGAATTCCCGAATCCCGGCAACGTGCTGAGACCCGGACAGTTTGGGCGGGTGAAAGCAGAGACCGAAGTGCGTCGCAATGCTGTGCTCATTCCGCAGGTGGCCGTGCAGGAGTTGCAAGGTTTGCAGCAGGTTTTCACGATAGGGGCGGACAACAAGGTGCGGGTGGTGAACGTGAAGCTTGGACCGCAATATGGCGACAACTGGATTGTGGAAGGTGGTTTATCCGCCGGCACCACAGTGATTCTCGATAATCTGCAAAAGCTACGCGACGGAGCTCCTGTGAACCCGCATGAAGCTCCTGTCAAAACTGCATCCGCGTCTACGACAAATACACCGGCGGCGAGGTAAGCGATGTCGAAGTTCTTTATCCGCCGCCCAATTGTGGCGATTGTCATCGCGATCCTGTTTGTCATCCTCGGCACGGTTTCCATGCTGACGCTGCCGACGTCGCAGTATCCCGATATTGTTCCTCCGGAAATACAGGTGCAGGCAACCTATCCCGGAGCCGATGCCAAAACCCTCCAGCAAGCTGTCGCGACGCCGATTGAGCAGCAGATGAATGGCGTCGACAACATGTTGTACATGTACTCGGTCAATGCCAATAATGGGCAGGCGACTGTGTATGTGGACTTTGATGTAAAGACAAATCCAGACACCGATCAGGTGCTCTCTCAACTGCGCGTGTCTCAGGCACAGACACAACTGCCTGCACAGGTGACCGCGGCTGGCGTTACCGTGCAGAAGTCTCTTACTTCCCCGCTGATGCTCGTTGGACTTTCTTCCCCCGACGGAAGATATGGCGCGGATTTCCTTAGTAACTACGCGATCATCAATCTGCAAGACGAAATCAACCGCGTGAAGGGTGTCTCGCGTGTGCAGATTTTTGGTGGACAGTATGCGTTGCGCGTCTGGGTGAAGCCGGACAAACTTGCCAAGCTCGGCATTACCGTGCCGGAAGTGATCAGCGCACTGCAGACGCAGAACAATGTAAACCCAGTTGGCCAGATCGGCGGCGAACCTGTCCCGAATGGGCAGCAGTTCACCTACACGGTGCGAACGCAAGGGCGGCTTGTTACGACAGAGGAGTTCGGTAACATCATCCTTCGCGCAAACGGTGATGGCTCAATTCTGCACTTGAGCGATGTTGCCCGGATCGAACTCGGAACACAGGTCTATAACCTGTCTGCGCGTTACAACAACGCTCCGGCAGGCATGATGGCTGTATACCAACTGCCTGGTTCCAACGCAGTGGAAACCGCTGCGGCAGTAAACAAGAGATTGAAAGAGCTGTCGGCAACGTTCCCGTCAGGACTTCGCTACGACGTTCCACTGGACACTACAAAGGCAGTAACTGCTGGCATCCATGAGATTTTGATCACTCTGCTCGAGGCTCTGGCGCTGGTGGTGCTGGTGGTTTTCGTGTTCCTTCAGGGATGGCGCGCGACGCTGATTCCCTTGTTGGCGGTGCCAGTGTCGTTGGTCGGCACGTTCATAGTCTTTCCGCTGCTAGGCTTCTCGATCAACACACTATCACTGTTCGGGTTGGTACTTGCAATCGGACTGGTTGTAGACGACGCGATCATTGTGGTGGAAGCAGTCGAGCATTTGATCGACCAAGGCATGACACCTCAGGCGGCGACTTACAAGGCCATGGAAGAGGTTTCCGGCCCGGTGGTTGCCATCGCACTGATCCTTGCGGCTGTGTTCATTCCTACGGCATTTATCCCAGGCATTACTGGCCGCCTGTATCAACAGTTTGCACTTACGATTGCGATCTCCGTCCTTATTTCAGCGTTCAACGCGCTGACGTTGAGCCCGGCATTGGCATCGCTACTTCTAAAGCCGAAGCAGAAGGACCAGAAGGGGCCTCTCGCAGGTTTCTTTGGCTGGTTCAATCGCGTCTTTGGCCGCGCAACGAAAGGGTATGTCTCAACTTCGAGCGTGCTCATCCATAAGTCCGGGTTTGCAATGTTTGCCCTCGCCCTCGTAGCTGTATTCGTTGTGTTACTGGGTGCGAAGCTTCCGTCAGGATTTATTCCACAGGAAGACCAGGGCTACATGTACATTGCGCTGCAGTTGCCGGATGCTTCGTCCCTACAGCGGACCGATGCGGCAGCACAGCACGTGAGCGAAGCTTTACTGAAGACGCCGGGAATTGCTGGCGTGGTTGCGGTAAATGGCTTCAGTTTGTTGACACAGACGCAGAGCACCAACACGGCCTTCTTCTTTGTTTCGCTTAAGCCTTGGGAAGAGCGCAAGAGCAAGGAAGAGCAGATGGCCAGTATTCAGGCAAGTATGCAACGACAACTCGGATCGATGAGTGAAGGTATCGCGTTTGCATTTCCACCTCCTGCGATTCCGGGTATCGGTACCTCCGGTGGAGTGACGTTCATTCTTCAGGATCGCTCAGGCAAGGACGACCCAGAAAATCTAACGAAGAATGTCTACGCCTTTCTCGGTGCAGTCTCAAAGCGTCCGGAAATCGCGGCGGCTATTCCTTCGTACCTGCCCGCTGTGCCGCAACTCTACGCAGATGTCGACCGGGAGAAGGCAATGCAGCAGCAGGTGGATCTGAACACCGTCTACACGACGCTGCAGACTTTCATGGGCGGCTATCTCGTAAATTATTTCAACCGCTTTGGCCGACAGTGGCAAACCTATGTCGAGGCTGAAGGTAACTCCCGAACGAACAGTGACAACATCAATCAGTTCTATGTTCACAGCGCTAACGGTAGCCAGGTGCCGCTGGGATCGCTGGTGAAGGTGAAACAAATTACGGGGCCGGAGTTCATTCTGCGCTTCAACGAGTACAACGCGGCGCAACTCAACATTACCGGTGCCCCGGGGTATAGCTCGGGACAGGTGAGAGCTGCACTGGAAGACGTATTTCATCAGACAATGCCCGCAGGAATGGGCTTCGATTATCAGGGCATGTCGTACCAGGAGAAAAAGGCTGCTGAAGGCGTTCCTACGTGGGCTGTGTTCGCACTCTCGCTGATGTTTGTGTTTCTTATTCTCGCGGCTCTCTATGAGAGCTGGACACTTCCATTCAGCGTGTTGCTGACGACTCCGGTCGCGATCCTCGGCGGATACATTGCACTCCATATCCGCGCTTTCGAGAACGACATTTTCGCAACCATCGGACTGATCATGTTGATTGGTCTGTCAGCTAAGAACGCGATCCTGATTGTCGAGTTTGCGAAGGCTAACTACGAGAACGGACAGAGTATCGCGGAATCGGCTTTGAACGCTGCCCGGTTGCGCTTCCGGCCAATCGTGATGACGGCGCTGGCTTTCGGTTTCGGGTGTCTTCCACTTTGGACGGCGACTGGTTCCGGAGCCGCATCCCGCAGGATTCTGGGCACGGTGGTGATCGGCGGCATGGTGCTGTCAACATTCATTGGCATACTGCTGATCCCCTCGACCTTTGCTGTGGTGGAGTACCTCTCTCATCGCTTTGGTCGCGGTGGTAAAGACACGACGATGGACTCGGTAAGGCATCCCGGCGGTGCGGTCGACGCCGCACATCCGCTGCCACCGGAGATTCAAGGAGAGCAGGCATGAGAACTTCATTAGAGTCGCTCACACGCCGCAGCGTAATGGCATTCGGCTGGGCAGTGGTTATTATGCTTGCAGGCTGCACGGTCGGACCGAAATACAAACGGGCTGACTATCCAGTACCTCCGTCGTTTCGCGGCGCAGACGAAGCGCAGGTTGCAACGGAAGCTCAGAACGCACTGGGAGACCAGAGCTGGTCGGAGGTGTTCAAAGAGCCGGAACTGCAGGAGTTGATCCGCACGGCGCTCGCGAATAATTTTGATGTTCGCATTGCCGCGCAACGAGTGCTGGAACAGCAGGCGCAGGTGCAGGTCACTCGGTCACAGCAGTTCCCGCAACTCAGTGGGGGCGGCGCCGGAACTGCTGCCGAGCCCTCTTCGCTTTTGAACAGTCCTATTTCCTATGGCCTCTTCAGTGTTTCGGGGTCATGGACTCCGGACTTCTGGGGCCTTTACAGGAAGCAGACCGAAGCGGCTCGCGCCCAACTACTGGCACAGCAGTGGGCGCAACGCGCGGTCCGCATCACATTAGTTCAACAGGTCGCCACAAGTTATCTTGAACTGCGCGCACTCGACAAGCAATTGGAGATTACACGCCAGACGATCAAGGCTCGCCAGGACTCGATACAACTGACGAAGACACTGGAGCGCGGCGGGGCCGCTCCACTGTCGGATGTTCGACAGGCAGAGCAACTGCTGTATACGGCAACATCGCAGATTCCGCAGTTGGAGCAACAGATCCAACAACAGGAAAATACAATGAACCTGCTGCTCGGCGGCAATCCTGGGCCGGTGGTTCATCGGATGAAGAATGACTTTGCGCCTGCTCCGCAGAGTCTTCCCACGGGACTGCCATCGCAACTTCTGGAGCGTCGACCGGATATTCAACAGGCCGAACAAACACTGATCGCCGCCAACGCACAGATCGGCGTTGCGCGTGCGCAGTTTTTCCCGCAAGTCTCGCTGAGCGCTTCGGCGGGTCTTGGCGGGTCTACCTTTTCGAACTTCTTCGACACGGCCACCAAGACGGTTTACGGCAGTGGGTCGGTAACGCAAGCGATTTTTGCCGGAGGTAAACTTCGCGGTCAACTCAGGCTCTCCCAAGAGACTGAGAAGGAAATGGTGCTGAGCTATCAGAAGACGATTGCTGGTGCATTCCGCGACGTTTCAAATGCGCTGATTGCTCTCAACAAACAACGAGCGTACCGCGAAGAGCAGGAAAAGCTAGTTGCCGCCGCGCAGGATGCAACTCGCCTGGCGCGCCTCCGCTACCAGGGAGGAGCAACCGGCTATCTTGAAGTGCTTACCACCGACACGAACCTGTACGCATCGCAACTGAACCTCGTCAGTGCGCAGCAGGGAGAGGCAATGACACTCGTCCAAGTGTATAGTGCACTCGGTGGCGGCTGGAAATGACAAGCGTGGAGAAGCACCATTTTCATCGGAACCTTCTCCACTGCAGTTTCTACGAGAGGTGCGCAAACTCGCGGAGCATACTGCTTCAGCTGCCAAGGAAATTACCCAAAGCACTCAAGCCGAAGTTCGCGAAGCCGCTACGGCCATGCAGAGTGGAGCCCGTGAAGAGGACATAGGCGTTGCCAAAACTGAGGATTCGGGCAAAGCGATCTCAGCCCACCCTGGGTTCCCAGATCCGGACTGCGGGGGACCCTCGGGATCACCCGAAACCGGCCACGAAAGGTCACTTCAAAACCGGCCATGTTTGAGGCCTAGAGACAGAAGCTCTCACTGGGGTGCAGGTCAGTGGGGTATCTGTGATGGCAGAGTTGGTAGAGACAACTCCCCTCCGGCGCGTGTTTTGCGTCTTCAAGAAAGGAGGCTTCTCGAAGAAGGATCGAGGTTAGACCGAGGTCGGTAGAGTCCCTTGACTTACCAAAGATGCGACCGGAGTTCCCCCTCCAAGCTCTTGTGCCATCGCATAGCGTTTCTGCAAGAACTCCATCAACCGATCCAGTGCGGCAATCGCGGCCTGAGGATCATGTGTCTTGATCGCTTCCAGTATTTTGGTGTGTCCCTGAGTGATGAATTCACGCTCGCTTACGCAATACTCAACCCGGTAGGCCACGAGGTTTAGAACCGGCTCCATGATTTCCATCATCGCGGTCACAAGAAAGTGCAGCAGTGGATTATGCGTGGCTTCAACCAGAAGGCAATGAAAGCGGACGTCTGATGAACAGAATTCCCGGTCCGTCGTCTTAGGATTCGCCTGTATGAGAATCTCCGCCTCCATTTCACTGATTTGATTGGCAATGGCACTGCTATCGTTGGAGTAACGCTGTGCTGCCAATCGGCAGCAGACCCGTTCAATCTCCTGGCGGGTTTCCACAATGTCTGAGAGGTTGAAGTCGCCAACGGTAAGGAACACAGCAGCCATGCTGGTCAGTTGCCCGCGGATCTCCTCTAGGCTGGGCTTTTTGACAAAGCTCCCGCCTGCGGGGCCGCGCCGGGTATGAATCAAATTCTGCGCGGCAAGTCGCTTCAACGCCTCGCGTATCGTCGGACGCGACACCCCAAAGCGCTCCGCCAATTCCTCTTCCGTAGGCAGTTTCTGATCAACCTTCAGTTCGCCACTAACAATGGCGTCGCGAATGTTCGTCGCGATCTGCTTGGCTACTCCATCTGTATTGATGTTCCGGTAATCAATTGGCATTCTTGAGGTCCTGCTTTCATTTTGCCAGAGCAGACGGTCAGCCCCTTGAAGCGGAAAACCGCTCCCGAAGGATGCTTCATCCTCTCACCCTCAGTTAATACAGGAACTCTAGCAAGATTTCTTATATTTGTACAAACATTTCTTTGTCTATTCATTATTTGTTTGACAAATAAAACATTGTCAACTACGTTTTAGCCGCAACTTTTAATGAAATATTTTGAATCATCCCGTGATAGCGGTTGAACTCGCAATTCATATCAGTTCTGGATTCGGGCCAAGTTCCATAGAAACGAATGTCCTAAAGGCAATAGAAGCATTTATAGAGGAGAAGCTCATGGCGACTACCATCGCATTAAAAGCATACGAAAATCTTGAATACGAAGTTAAGAACAAGATCGCATACATCACCGTTGCCCGACCAAAGGTACTCAACGCACTCAATACGGCCACGCTCTCCGAGCTGAGGTTAGCGATGGAGGCGGCCCGCAGCGATGCTGAAGTGCGCGTGGTCATTCTTACCGGTAGCGGAGAGAAGTCCTTTGTAGCTGGTGCGGACATCAACTTTGTGGCTGCCACCACCGCCGTCACCGGTCGTGAACTGGCACTTCTGGCCAAGGGCGTTTACGGCACGATTGAGAATCTGGGCAAGCCAGTCATTGCAGCAGTGAATGGTTTTGCTCTGGGCGGTGGTTGCGAGCTTGCAATGTCTTGCACGATCCGCATCGCGAGTGAGAACGCGAAGTTTGGTCAACCTGAGATCAAGCTCGGCGTCATCCCCGGCTTTGGGGGTTCGCAGCGCTTGCCGCGCCTGGTTGGCAAAGGCCTAGCGATGCAGATGATGCTGACGGGCGACATGATCACAGCGCAAGAAGCGCTACGCATCGGCCTAGTCAACGAGGTCACTCCGCTGGCAGAGTTGCTGCCGCGCGCTGAGGCAATCGCCGCCAAAATCGTCTCTGCCAGCTCCCTCATCACCGCCATGTGTCTGGAAGTGGTCAACAAGGGCACGGAGATGCCGCTGGAAGAAGCGCTCGATTTCGAAGCGGCGATCTTCGGCGTCTGC
>Ga0224527_1000830_pt1 | contig 18050 bp, 14 predicted proteins | sample CBST0metaG_FD_179882 | JGI IMG/M metagenome (GOLD analysis project Ga0224527, IMG submission 179882) | Peat soil microbial communities from Stordalen Mire, Sweden - C.B.S.T0 | ecosystem: Environmental > Terrestrial > Soil > Wetlands > Peat | place: Sweden: Norrbotten County, Stordalen Mire... | reverse complement strand
GTCCAACCCTATGTGTACATTATACTTTTCATATAGCTGACCCAAAAATTCATTAATAAAAAAAGGATTGCCTTTTGTTTTCTCATAGATCAAACGAGAAAATTCTCCAATAATCTTTATATCAACATGTAACGTGTCAGCAATCAACGCTGTAACATCTGCCAGGGTTAGAGGGTCAAGCTTAATTTTTCTGATTACGATATCCTGGTGCTCCAATTCATTGATTGCCAGTTCCAATGGATGCAGTTCATCCACTTCGTTATCCCGATACGAGCCAATTATAAAGAGATGGTGGTTATCTTGGATCACTGAGAGGTTTTTAATTAACTCTATGGAAGCACTATCCGCCCATTGTAGATCATCCAAAAAAATCACCAAGGTATTCCCTTGGCCAAGGAAAGAAGTAACAAATTCCTTAAAAATAAAATTAAATCGGTTTTGTCTTTCTAGTGTTGGCAATTCTTCTACAGGCGGTTGCTTACCAATCAAAAATTCTAATTCAGGGATGACATCAACAATGACTTGGCCATTATTGCCGATTTTTTGCTGTAGCCGTCGCTGAATATGCTCTGTCGTTTCACGTTTTCCAATTAGCACCATCCTGATTAAATCTCTAAACACATCAATAATAGCGCTATAGGGAATCTTCTTTTTATGTTTATCATATTTCCCTGAAATGAAATATCCCTTCCTATTGAACACATCTTTTTGAATTTCATGTACAAGCTCGCTCTTACCAATACCAGACGGACCAGACACCAACATGAATTCGTAGCTACCATTGCAAACGTGATCATATAAGGTCATTAAATTAGCTAACTCTTTCTTTCTGCCATACAACTTCTGTGATACCTGAAATTTATTTAAATCGTCGGTGGTAGCAATCGTAAAATCTTCAATAATACCTGCCTTTTGCAATTGGTCAATACATTTCTGCAAATCTGATAGGATACCTAGGATGGTCTGGTAGCGATTTTCCGCATTTTTAGCAAGAAATTTCATAATGATATTGGACACAGCAAGAGGGATATTAGTATCCAAAGCACAAGGTGATACGGGCTCTTTAGCAAGATGATAATAGATCAGTTCTGCAGGGTCTACCACATTATGAAATATTTTTTGCCCAGTAAGAATTTCATAAAAGGTTGCCCCTAATGAATAATAATCCGAACGATAATCCACGATGCGATTCATTCTTCCTGTCTGCTCTGGTGAAATATAAGCAAGGGTCCCTTCAATTAAATTCTTGCTAGTTGCTTCTGATTTTTCTTCAGTAAGTTTCGTGGCATTACCAAAGTCAATCATTTTTACGATGCCAGTGTTTTTATTAAATAGGATGTTTGAAGGATTAACATCTTTATGAATAATTCCTTTGATGTGAATTCTTTCCAAAATAGTAGTGATTGTAATGAAGAGTTTTAATTTATCAATTAATCTCCATTTGCTAAAATTAATTTTATTGAGAGATATACCACCGAAATCTTCAAATATAATACTATAGCTATTTTTATAATTTATTAATTCATGCTCAATGATTACACCATCAATATTAATATTGTTGATTAACTCATATTCGTACTTGAACTGCTCTATCTTTTCCTCAGAAGGATAGTCATAATTCAAGACTTTTATGATTACAGCTTTGCCACCCTGATTTTCCGTGCCTTGATAAATAATAGAGTTGGGGCTCTCATATATTTCCCTTGTAACTTCATAACCAAATATATCCATTTTTTCATCCCTTATTTAAAGATTTAGCAGGCTATATAGGGACCTATATACCAAAATCAAAATTTTTGTGTTCTCCGATCTCAACACTAATTAATTTATGACCAAATCCATTTAATTCAACATAAGCTTGCCCTACGATCTGATGATTACGATCCAAAACATTGCAAGCTCCTTCCCAATATTCTGGACCAATCCAAAACTTGTGTTTAGCTTTTAATGCTTGGTCTTGTACCAAAGGTTCTATCCTAAACTCACTTCCCTCTAGCTTAACCTTCCAACCTGAAGGAAATGTGATGTTTGTCTGGGGACATTGCCAAGTCGCAAGAACAATTACCTCATACTCATCATAGTGTAAAATTTTACTTTCTCGCTGATCTTTATAAGTGATAGAACCAAATCGTTCCGTGCGGCACTCTTCCTCTATAAAATCATATAACATGATTGATCTTTCATCAAAAAGTTCAATGGCAAACCACTGCCATCCCTTAAAAATAGCATCATACAAATCTCCATACTGTCGATCAAACCAGCTAACACCTTCCACTTTATACGTATTGCCTTTAATTGTAAGCGTACCTTTGGTTTGCATGCTTTCCCGTGCATAGTAATAGGTGTATCCGCCAAAAGCATAAGGATGTATTTTTCCGTTATAATGAATCACAGGTTGCTCCATTGATTCCAGATTAACGTCCAATACATAATCATCAATTTCGCAATACAAGGAATCTCGACCATTGCCCCCAGAGGCGGCAATCCCCTTTCTCCCACCGTTAGTGGCACTAAGGTCAAACTTCCCCTCAAGTTTTTTTGGTAAACTGCAAAATTCTACATCCTCCCTATAATGATAACTTTGCCCATCTACATCGGTAATGGCAGCCTGAGCCAGCTGATTTTTAAAGAATATCCAGCTATCAAAGGCAAAGAAAGCAATCTCAAATCCATACCGTTTGCCGTTTTCATCCCGCAAATGCCCAGTCCAGTACCACCACTGTACTTCTTGCTTAGAAAGAAAAGAATCATCTGCTGGCAATAATACTACATCCCTTTGCCCGCCTTTCCTAAAAAACTTTAGGGGGCGTAGCCACGAATTTTTATAACATAATAAATGATATAGTTTGCCCAGTAACTCTCTCATTCTTTTGTTTAATCCTTTCTTTCAAATTCAAAACCGGCAGTTTCTTGTTGCTTACAAAAAAATTTGTGAAAACCATCAACAATGGTAGCTTCACAAAAATCCTTAGCAACTTCTAGCAATAAAAGATAATCCTGTTGACTTTTAATCACCGCGAAAAGTTCTTGTGGTTTAAACTCTGTTAACACCGCTTTTAACATTTGGATAGCTTGCCCTTCGCTCATTTGAAGACAGAACATGATCTCTAACTGTTCCCCCCCCAAATGATCCATAACGGTTTTGGTAAATCGATCAATAAGATTTGGCGGGGCAAAAGCTAGAAAATGTAGTACTACTTTATCCATAATCACTTCGTATTTTTGTTTTTCGTTGAATACAGCTGCTTGATTAAGAGTTTTAGCATCCAGCTTATTCTCCAGCAATGCGGTATTAATGTTTTCAGCATATATTCGATAATTATCCAATATAAATGACATGCCCCAGCCCGCAGGAATGGTCCAACACCCAGCATCACCAATAAAGGCAACTTTATCAATCGCTACTTGTTGGGATAAGCCATTGGATGGATACCAGCCAAATCGTTCTTTACTTACCGTCCCCCGCTTGAAACTCTGTATTGATTCTTCATTCTGTAATATATAATCAAACTGATTTTTCATAAAATCTTTTTCTATCGTTTTTTCACAGAAATATAAAATAAATACAAAAATCTTTTTCTCATCCAAAACTTCATATTCCATAATCGGTCTTAATTGTGATAATGTAGCTTGTGAATCCATCGGACAATCTTGAAAGGATTGCCATAGCATATAATCTCCAACCTTCATATTACCAAGGCGCCCAGGATGTTTTAATTGTTTAATGTCTGAGAATTCTATCTCATAACCATATACCGACCACCAAAAATAATCTTCACGATTCATTCTGTTTTTCTTGGCTATTTGCGAACTATAACCAGAGGCATCTAACAGCAACTTGCCTTTATAATCGGTATAACTGTTTCCTGATACAGTTTTTAAAATAACGGTTTCATCTACGATTGAATAATCAATATAAGCACAATTTCCGATAACGTCAGAGCCATTGCCACGCACAACATCTGCCCAATACTTTAAAATTCCCTCTTGATTAATGTAGGGATATTTTCTCCACTCCGGTGCTGAATTCCATGGTGCAACAGCATCCCATTGTATCTCTAGACCTGATGTATATTCAAGGAATCGTGTAACACCATTATAAGCAAATTTTTGCACATCAGTATCTAATTTCGCAATGATTGATCCGGGAACAATCCAAGCTCGATCCGTATTGCCGATCTCGTTTTTTTCAATCACCAATACCTTATTGCCCCTTTTTGATAACTCTGCGCCAACACTAAGACCTGCAGGTCCGCCGCCAACAATGATTACATCATAAATGAGTTCAGCAATTTCCATATTAGCCTTCTCCTCCTTTAGCTTAGTGACGTCTCTCTGTATACTAAAACTCTACAATAACCACTACACATTAAGTCATTAGCTATATATATAATTAGGACTTTGTTCCTATATGTATCTATCAGTGAACAATTCCTCAAAATTCATCATTTTCCTGCAAAAAATGTCATTCTTTTCGAAAAATCATTTGTATTTTTTAGTTTTTCGCCTTACAAATTACATAATCAACGTATATGAGGATTCCTTTTTCTTTCTAATTCGTTTTGTTAACGAAGATATGATAAACTAACACTAGAAGAATTAGCATACTAAGGATGTTATCAACTGGATAGAATCCGTCAAAATCCTTGACTGATTCTATTTAAAATCGATATAAGAGGTGCAACCAACTATGGATAGTTACTCCGTACTCGTCGTCGAAGATGATCAAAAAATTGCACAGTTGTTAAAACTTTATTTAGAAGATAGTAAATTTAAGGTTAGTTTAGCATATGACGGTAATGAGGGTTGGAGGCTTTTTCAAGAGCAAAAACCCAATGTAGTCGTTTTAGATTTAATGTTACCTGATTTAGATGGCTGGGAAATCTGCCAACGGATTCGCGCTTGTAGCGACATTCCTCTCCTCATGTTAACCGCCCGTGGCGAAGTAGAAGAACGAGTTAAAGGATTAGATATGGGGGCAGATGATTACATTACAAAACCCTTTAGCTTTCGCGAAGTAATTACCCGTATTAAAGTCATTATACGCCGTGCTAATCAGCAGATACCACCCCAACGAATCATTAGGGCTGGCAGCTTAGTAATTGATATTGAAAAACATCAAGTAGAGCTTTCTGGACAATTAGTAAAGCTTACACTAACTGAGTTTAGAATCTTAGAACTGCTAGCAACCCAGCCTGAGCAAGTTTTTTCTCGGCGTAGCATTGTTGAATATATCCAAGGGTCTATCTATGATGGTTATGAGCGGATGCTAGATGCTCATATTAAAAACCTCCGTAAAAAGATTGAAAATGATTCGAAATTCCCGCTGTATATACAAACTGTATATGGTGTTGGCTATAAATTCATTGGTGCTACCAATGAATAACATACGCAATTTTAGAAGCATTACCTATAAAATTACGGGCGTCATGTTTTTACTAGTCATGATGAATGTTTTTTTTCTAACATCTTATGCACGTCAACGTGTCGAAGGTCTCTTTCATGACTATTTAATGGCGCAAAGCATTCCGATCACACATTTAGGACAAGCAGAACAGAATTTTCTCTTTTCTTTTCATCAATCTTTAATATGGGTAGGCGTTATTTGTTTAGTAATCGGGATACTATCTAGCTACTGGGTAGCAGAGAGTATTACCATTCCGTTACGAAAATTGAATATCGCTGTAGAAAATATCCGAAAAGGAAACCTTGAGGAAAAGGTTGAAATTGCTGCCCGCGATGAAATTGGGCACTTGGCAAGTGCTTTTAACCATCTAACTGAGGAATTAATCGTGAATCAGCGACTACGTAAACGATTATTGGCCGACATCGCTCATGAGTTAAACACTCCATTAACCGTCATTAGTGGAAACTTAGAAGGAATGCTCTGCGGAATTGTGAGCAAGGAGGACCAACAGATTAAATCCATACATGAAGAAGTCACCCATCTCAGTAAACTAATTGGCGATCTTAAAGATTTATCCTTAGCTGAAGCCGGACAATTAGAACTGGAAATAGGTCCTATTGATATGCAACGCTTTCTCACTCGCATGGTTCAAACTTTGACCCCCTTCGCAGAAGAAAATCAACTAAAATTAATTTACGAGCCAAGTATCACCCCTATTATTCAAGGTGATAGTCAGCGAATTCATCAGATTTTTAGTAACCTCTTAACCAATGCCTTGCGTTACACCCCGCCCGAGGGAGTCATTACCATTGGTACAAGGTCGATTGAAAATGGCGGTAATCACTGGTTAGGGGTTACGATCTGCGATACGGGGGTGGGCATCGCGGCTGATGAATTACCCTACATCTTTAATCGGTTTTATCGCACCAGTCGCTCCAGAAGTAGAAAAAGTGGCGGTTCTGGAATCGGGTTAGCCATTGTCAAAGAATTGGTAGAAATCCACGATGGCCGGGTGACTGTACAAAGCCAATTAGGAATGGGTAGTCGCTTTACAGTCTATCTGCCTGTAAACAATTCAGTTTAAGGCATCATTACCAAAATAAGTAGTCAAAGATTCTAGTCTAATTTCCTTAGAATCTTTGACTACTTATTTTCTTTGGGCACTTAAATTAACACTATATTGTCCGAAATTTAACACAAAATTCAGTTTTAATCCAGAAGACCTTAACAATCAACGGATTTTTTTACTATATAATTAGGATAGAAGTTATTATTTTTTAGAGGAGTGTGAATTCAATGGATCAAATTAATACTGGAGATACAGCATTTGTCATTGTTAGTGCCGCATTAGTTTGTCTGATGACACCAGGGCTTGCCTTTTTTTATGGTGGTCTGGTGCGCAGAAAGAATGTTTTAACAATTATGATGCAAAATTTCATTTCCATGGGTATTGTAACGACGATCTGGGTTCTTGGCGGATTTAGTCTTGCTTTCGGTGACAGCATCCATGGCATTATCGGTAATTTTTCTCAATATTTTGCTTTAAATGGTGTAGGGTTTGCGCCGAATGCTACTTACGGCCCTACCATCCCGTTCTTGTCTTTTTTCTCCTATCAAGAAATGTTTGCGGTTATTACACCAGCGTTGATCACGGGTGCTTTCGCAGACCGAGTATCATTTAAAAGTTTTCTAGTATTTATTGTAATTTGGAGCGTAGCAGTCTACATCCCCTTCGTTCACTGGGTGTGGGGCGGTGGTTTCTTAGCACAAATGGGCGTCGTAGACTTTGCTGGCGGTATCGTTGTACACATCAGTGCTGGTATGGCAGCCTTAGCTTCCGTTATCTATATCGGGAAACGAAAGGTTAAACCAGAAGAAAGTTTAGAGCCTCATAATATTGTTTTCGTAGCACTAGGTACAGGTTTATTGTGGTTTGGTTGGTTTGGCTTCAACGCTGGTAGTGCGCTAGCAGCTAACGGAATCGCAGCACAATCCTTTGTTAACACAGATATTTCCGGTTCCATTGCAATGATTACCTGGTTATTTATTTCCTGGTTACGGGATGGCAGACCTAGTATGGTTGGTGCAATGACAGGTGCAATTGCTGGTCTTGCTGCCATTACTCCTTGTGCTGGCTATATCCCTTCTTGGGCAGCTTTCATTGTCGGTATCGCATCTGGCTTTGTTTGTTACTATGCCGTACTATTAAAGTCCAAGCTTGGCTGGGACGATGCTCTAGACGTATGGGGCGTGCATGGTGTTGGTGGTGCTTTAGGTTCCGTACTTGTTGGTATTTTTGCCTTTAAAGACGTTAACGGTATTAGCGGTTTATTAGAAGGAGATACTCATCAATTCTTAGTGCAATTGTTCGCAGTGGCATTTACAGCAATTTATGCCTACGTTGTGACCTATGCAATATTAAAAATTGTAGACTCTATTGTTCCAATCCGCGTTTCTGAAGAAGCAGAAGTCCAAGGCTTGGATGAAGCTCTTCATGGTGAAACAGCTTACAGATAATCGGTAAACACCCCTGTCGGGTGCACAAAAAAGAGGTTTTTTACCACTTTGGTAAAGAACCTCTTTTTTATGTGTCTTTTGTTTTCTGCGCCATGAAGATAGTATCAATAACTAGAACATACTTGGCTGTTCGCTATTTGGATCTACAATAATAGTTTACACGCTCAATTTAGCGACTTCAATTGAATTATTATCTATCTACGGGATTAACATATTTCTTACTGTCATACAATATTGCAATTGATAAGTAATAGCGTTATGCTAATTGCAGTAATTAACGACTTATTGAGGCTAGCACTAATTAGAACTTTACATGGACTTTACCAGATATCGCTTGATCTAGATCAGCAATAATGTCTTTAGGATCTTCCAATCCCACAGATAGACGAATCAAGCCATCCGTAATACCTGCTTTTAGACGTTCTTCACGAGGTATGGGAGAATGGGTCATCGAAGCAGGATGCTGAATTAATGTTTCTGTGTCACCGAGGCTAACTGCTAGTAAGCAAAGTTCTACACTATTCATTACCTTGCGTCCAGCTTCAATGCCACCTTTTACTTCAAAACTTATAATTGCGCCAAAGCTGGACATTTGTGTTTTTGCTAACTCATGACCTGGGTGTCCTGGCAAACCTGGATAATATACTTTTTCTACATTAGGATGTTTCTCAAGGAATTGGGCAACTTCTAACGCATTTTTACAATGTCTCTCCATACGAACGCCGAGGGTCTTCAAACCACGTAGCGTTAACCAAGCGTTAAATGGACTGATGCAGCCACCAGTAATATCTTTTACACCAACAAACCGTACATTATTGATAAAATCTTTTTTCCCTAAAATAACACCAGCAATCACGTCACCATGACCATTGATATATTTAGTAGCGCTGTGAACTACGATATCGGCTCCCAATTCCAGTGGACGTTGGCAATAAGGAGACATAAATGTATTATCTACCATTAATTGTGCATTGTGCTCGTGAGCGATTTTAGCAGCAGCGGCAATATCAATAATGGCAAGAGTCGGATTAGCAGGTGTTTCGATATAGACCACTTTCGTATTAGGACGCATCGCGTTACGAATGTTATCTAGATTCGAAGCATCAACAAAAGTAACCTCTATACCAAATTTCGGCATGCTATGTGATAATAAAGCATGAGTGCAGCCATATAGCGTATCAGCTGCTACAATATGATCGCCTTGACCGCAAAGCGTCCAAAAGCCAGCGGCAATTGCCGTCATACCTGAAGCAACAGCCAACGCTGCCTCGGCCTTTTCCAGAGCGGCCATTTTTAATTCAAGAGCACTTTGGGTAGGATTTCCCAAACGGGTGTATATATAACCATCCTCTTCTAAGGCAAAGCGTGCTGCACCTTGTTCGGCATTCTCAAAGACAAATGTGGATGTTTGATAGATTGGAGTAGCTAATGCGCCGGTAGTAGGATCTGGTGACTGACCTGCATGAATAATTGTGGTATCATAACCTACATTTCTATGTTTTTCCATAATATTACCTCCCATACCTTATCTTTCATTATCTACCACTTTATAAATGCAAGTTTTATGCCAGAAAATTTAGAATAATTATTTTTTAATTGTTACCGATCGCTTACCATTCAGCAAATGTTCTAAGCCATAACGACGAATTTTCGTTAAAACTGCCGTATGGGAGAGACCAATCTCACGGCCAGCCCCTCTTGCACTTCCGTGCTTCTCCAAAGCCTTTTCCAAGATTACTCGTTCCGTCTGATCGATAACCTGCTTCAAGTTTTTTTCGCTACCATTAGGTTTAGTCATGTTAACATTCTCTTCATGGCTCATTAAAAGATCGGCAACATCAATTTCTCGTCCTAGCGTAAGATGAATAGCCCTAAGCACTACATTCTGCAGTTCTCGTACATTACCTGGCCATTCATAATGCATTAAAAAGTTAATGGTTGCTGGTGAAAAGTCTAATTCCTTATTTGCTTCTTCGCAATACTTAACATGGAAATACCTTAACAGTATGGGAATGTCTTCAGAGCGTTGCCGCAGAGGAGGAATTTGGAGAGGAATCACATTAATACGATAATATAAATCTTGGCGAAACTGCTTCTCCAGAACCATTTCTTCTAAATTTCGATTTGTAGCTGCAAGAATCCGTACATCTACAGGGATTTGCTGATTCCCGCCTACACGTCGAACAACCCCTTCTTGCAAAACCCTTAATAATTTACCCTGTAAAACAAGAGGCAATTCACCAATCTCATCCAAAAACAAAGTTCCGTTATGAGCTGTTTCAAATAAGCCAGTCTTACCACCTTTTTTAGCACCGCTAAATGATCCATCCTCATAACCAAATAGTTCACTTTCTAATAAGGCTTCCGGCAGTGCTGCGCAATTGATGGGCACAAAAGGCTTAAAACGTCGCGGGCTGGCATGGTGAATGGCTTGGGCAAACATTTCCTTACCTGTCCCACTTTCTCCTTTTATAAGAATACTACAGTTATTGGCCGCTACCCGCTCAGCAATGTCAATTGCCTGTTTCATCGCTGAACTAACATAGATAATATCATGAAATTCAAATTTTTGATTTCTCATAATGGAGTTAACAAGTTGTTTAGCCGACTTCATACTTTTCAATGTGGCTACCGACCCAATAATTTGACTATTTTCATCTAAGATGGGACGTCCTGAACATAAATAATGTAAAGTTCCTCGGGGAGTATCGATTAACATTTGTTGATTATCAAAGGCTTGTCCTAAGAGGAGGCCCGCAAAATGTGCATTCATGCCGATTAATTGGGTAATGTCTTTTCCTACCGATGTAGATTTATCAATACGCAAGAGTTGTGCTGCGGTGGAATTGATATACCGAATTGCCCCTTCTGAATTTAAGCCAATAATACCATCATTGGCAAATTCCAATACCGTTTGCAATTCTTTTTCCCGTTGTTCATGAGGTTGTAAAGGAATATCCATAATGCCTTGTATATCTCTGTGATTCATTAATTCCTTTTTGATAGACTTTCCAATTTTATTATCATCGTCATCTAAATGAAACTTAATAAAAATTTGTCCAGGAGATACCTCCATCGACTTGATACTCACTCTTTCATGAGAAAAAACCTGAGTTACTTCTTGAATCATACCAATACGATCGCCTGTTTTTAGTAGCCAGCGAATCACGGTCATCTGAAAACCTCCTATTATTTGTCAATATATTTTATTTAAATTTTCAGTCAATCTTAATGTTAAAGTCGCTATCCTTCTTAAAATCCTATTAACTTGGCAACTTTATTGCCATTTCTGGTTATAACGTTGCCATGTGTGGAATTTTTATTTACATATAGTTTTAGTATACTATACATTGGGATATAAATGTTGAAATAGCAATAGGCTATGCAACTAAACTGTTGCATAGCCTATCGCTTTCATTTGTCAATTATACTTCCCTTATAATAAGTTTATCTTCTTTTAAAATATGTTGTCCCAGCCATTCAACAACAAAATCCAAAGTTTCTAATAAATACACATTTTGTCCATTATCAATTTTGTCTAACTCTATCTCTCCCATCTTGTGTAAAAAATCATGATGAGCAGCCTTTTGCGACAACAATCTTTTATAACCTATGCTCTTCATATATTCTTCTTCAGCTGCAAAGTGGTTCACAGTATAATCTTTTAGTTCATTAATTATTTCAATGATGGAGTCATATTTGTCGATAAGTACATCGTTTCGAATTAATTCATAAATTCGATCAGCGATTTGAAATAACTTTTTATGCTGATCATCAATCGTTTCTATGCCGAGAGCATACTCCTCTTTCCACTCTATCATGTTCCTCGACTCCTCTTACTATTATTTTTTCAACTAAAACCATCAGCTATTACAATTCTAAAGCACATATCTATCCGTATATTCTTTCTTACTAGGTACTAATTCCTGCTAACCTTTACAATTTTTAACCCTAAATTTTCTAAATTATTCTTTCCTTATTTTTTCCCTCTCTAACGATTGGTTTTAGAATAGTTAAATACCCCCTCTTGCTTATTTTAAAATTAAAACTCTGCAAGAGGGGGTAAGGTCTTTACTGTCTATTTTTATATTTTATTACTGCGCCAGTTTTATCATGGCTTCGGCAAGGATTCTAGTCGCGAGCGTCAATTCATCCAAATCTAGTTTTTCATCAGCTTCATGTTCCCCTCGGGAACGACCATCAGGGAAACAGATACCAAATGCCACTGTATTTGGTAATTTTTTAGCATAAGTACCACCACCAGTAGTCATTGGCTCTACATCTTTGCCAAACTGTCGGCAAAAGATTTCCGTCAAAGTAGTGACCAAGAAGCTATCTTTAGGATAATACAATGGTTGAGTAACCTCCGGAATCCGGACCTCTAATCCCATAGGAGCTATCAGCTGTTTTAATTTTTCTGCAATAATTTTAGGATCAACCGTCACTGGCACGCGCATATCGCTGCCAATTTCTACTCGCCCCTCCTTACATACAATTCGGGATAGATTTACGGTCAGACCACCCGAAACTTCATCGCTACAAGCAATCCCCAAGGACTGTCCATCACATTCTCGGCAGAAAAGTTTATTAATTTTGCCAACGAACTCTGCTAGTGTCCCACTCAGTTGGCATTCCACCAGAAAATCACACAGACGACTAACAGCATTGTCCCCACATGCTGGTTCCATGGCGTGAGCTGGTCTGCCTTTTACTGTTATCATTACTTCATTTCCTATACCACGTTCCGCAGTTAAATTACATTTTTCCCGTTGCGTATAGCGCTGTGCTAAGGTTAGGAAAGCGCTAGGATCAACAACTCGCACGGTGGCTTGTGCAAGATCTGGTACCACATTCATCGTATCTCCACCACCAATGCTTACAATCACATTTGATGCTGGTTGTTCACTCAAGGCTGCCGAAAGAAACATATGTATGTGACCCTTTTCGCCATAAGTTACTGGGAAAGTAGAATCTGGCGTAAAGCCAAAGCATGGTGCTGGCTCATGTTTTAAATAGTAATCCATATCCTGCATACCAACTTCTTCATCACAACCAAAAATAATTCGAATGCGCTTTTTTAATGGTACACCCGCATCCTTAATTGCCTTCAATGTATATAAAGCGGCAAAAATTGGCCCCTTATCATCAATAGCTCCCCGCCCTACGATGCAGTTGTCCACAATTCGTCCCTCAAGAGGTGGCGTACTCCAGCCATTACCAAGGGGTACAATATCCACATGTCCTAGTACAGCAACATATTCTTCGCCCTCACCATATTCAGCATAACCACAATAGCCGTCAAGATCTTTTACGGTGAAGCCAAGTTTCTTTGATTCAGACAAAGCAAAATCTAACGCCTCGCGATTTTGCTTTCCAAAGGGCGCACCTGGCTCTGGATCACCTTTAACACTGTGAAAGCCAATTACAGTTTGAATTGCTTTAACTAAAGAAGCCTTATTGGCATTCAAATTACAAAATACCTTTTCCATATGATCCTCCTGTATAGTTAAAATATTCTTAATATTACCTTTCGATACATTTTTTGTAAATCCTTTTTTAAAACGCCGGTTAAATGATTAAGACCACCTTCATAATTTGTTAAATCTTTTTCTATAACCACATTTCCTGCAAAGTTCTTCTACTATCTTCTGATTGCAAAAGCCACTTCTTATCTGTTCTGCTCTTTTATCATTGATAATATCAGCAAATTTGCAGTCCTCAATATTTCCTAGATCAATGATCCCTTCGCCATCAAGGCAACAAGGTACTACTGTACCATTGACTAAAATAGCAATTTGATTTCTCAAACCAAAACAAGTTCCTGGATTAAAATCCTCTTGTTCCTTTAGATCTGGCCACTTAAACTCATATTCTTGATTTAAATATAACTGATCCCCTATTTTTAAGGCTTTGGCTTCAGATAAATTACCCTGTATCTTATAAGGCAACGCAAAAGCCTCTTCCAGCTTTTGAATAATAGCTAAATTTCTTTGTCGTTGATCTTCGGTCAATAATCCTTCATCTAAATTCCATAATCGCAAGGATATAATAATATTTGACTCTGCAACTGCTCTCTTAGAAAACGTAAGAATACTATCAATATACTCGTCCTTCGATATTGCACTCTGATTACCATCAAAACTATGGAGTGAAAAATTTATTTGCCGCAGGGCAGACTTCCCAATCAAGGTATCAGATACTTTATCGATTAGTGTACCATTGGTTGTAATGTTTACTTTAAACCCCTTCTCAGCACTGATATCAAGAAAACTCCCTAAACTAGGATGTAGCAAAGGCTCCCCCTTTACATGCAAGTAGATGTAATCGGTGAACGGCTTAATTTGATCTAAAATTTGTCTAAAGGTAGCTTCCGACATAAATTCCGCTATCCTCTTGGTTTCAGGACAAAAATTACACTTCAAATTGCAAACGTTTGTTATTTCTAAATAAATTTTTTTATATTTTTTCATAGACTCCACGACCTTATTCATTCTTAACCCTATACCTACTCTCTATATTTACCACATGATACTAATAATCCTCTCCAGCTTGCAAAGAGTTTTTTCTGATTCACAGTGAAACAAAAAATAACCGCCCATTTCTGGGCGGTAGGTAGCAAACCAATCGGCAATTATTTTTTAGCTGTCCACATATCATCAACTAGATTGTAAGCCCAGAAATCAAAAGGAAGATAAAAATAACCATGATCTCCCCAGCTTGTACCCCATGAATTGCGACAAATTACAACCTCGCGGAAATTATCATAGCCAACTGCTAACACTGCATGGCCACCAAGAAGTTCTTCTCCCTCTTGTGGCAGTGGAATGCAACCTGTTTGATTTGCGATTGCTGACTCAAAAGAAGAGTATACACTAAAACCAAATACAACAGGGTAACCATCCGCTAACGCTGCTTTTAGCATGGTTAAATTTGTCACTCTGGAATAATTAGCTATTTTGTAGGCAGCTGCATGGTCTTCAGCATCCTTAGATGGTGCATCGTTGTAGGTACTGATCACATAGGGGAAATCTTTTTCCAGACATACCCCTGTATTTTTAATTACCTTCATGCCGTCACGAATCTCACAACCGGAATCTGTGCCCAGAGTTCCCTCAAGTTGGCGTGTATGCCAATACAAGAACAATCTAGATAACACTGCATTAGGGGCCTTATTTTTAATTTCAAGAAACTGTCGCAGTCCACTTACAATCGCATTTGCAGTACAAGATCCTAATTTACTTTGATCGACGATGGGAGGCATTTTTGCACGCATATCAACTTGTTCGGGCATGTCCTCCTTGGTCATTGCTGACGTGAAAATATGATCCCGTTCATCAACCGCATCTTTTTTTAGTAAATACAATCTGTTTGTCATTTTTACCACTCCATTCTTTTTTTATAAAATATCTTTACATGGGGGTCATGATCGGCCAGACACTTTACTGGTAACCACTCCTTCCCATTCTTTATCCGTACACATCATCATAATTTTGTGTATATGCTTCCCACTAAATATTCCGCTTAGAAATTTCGTGGCTATTTTATGTGGCATTCACAATAGAATATTCACAATACCACTATCAATTTTTCAATATATATATATACAACACACCAAGAAAGTAACAGCTATATTGTTTGTCTGCTAGGAATGAAAAATGGGGCATTGCTAGCGATTGCCTCTAGAATATTTTTGTGCGTTATACATAGAAAAAGGCCTCTAATTGTAGATAGTCCAATCTACAATTAGAGGTCTTTCCCATAATTCACAAAGCAATTCAGCCTCAAAGCCTACTTCATACCAGAAGTGAGAAATAAATATATGGAATATTAAATGAAATATACCAATATAAGTGCTTTATTTCCAAACCTTTGAAGTTATTTCCCCCCAAAATAGGAATGCATTGTCATAATAATTTTCCAATTATTGAATACGGTCAACTAAAAGAATTCTTTTTAAAATAGTAATAAATAGGATAAACCAACCGTATAGTAGCCTATTTAATGGCCTAATTAAATTTTTAATTTTTCTGTTTGGTTTACTTCGCACAATATTCCATAGCAAAGTTTTACTAAGAAAAACGCTCGCTATCTCTGTGGGCTAAATGTATGCTAAATTAAATTTCTTTCCATAAAATCAAAAAAACCCTACCGAAATGGTGGGGTTTCTTTGTCTTTTCCGTTAACTTTATAAATTAAAGTATCTACATTTATTAATCCAATCCTCAACGGCCTTTGCAGCTCCAGAAAATCCTGGGAATAACGTTGCGGCTGAAACTCCGTATAATTCACATAAATCAAGGACTTTTGTAATGTGATTTACTGGTAGTGTAATTTTCCATAAGGGTGTATGGGGAGAACATGCAAATTCATCTTCCAGAGGTTTCTGGAGGAATGGTTGCCCTCTACCAATTGGTAACTTTAACACCGTAAACAGACCTGATTGTGCCGCCAGATTACTACTAGTAGACCCCGGAACCTTGATGATATTTATATTTTTGTAAGCGCGAATCTTTTCTATATTTAAGCACCATACTGCAATTTTAGTACTATTTCCTTTACTGTGATCATGATGGGCTAAGGCAGTAGCTGCCGCAAAATATGCTGCAACATAAGAGCGTTTAGACCAATCCAATAGATGAGTAGGCACGCCATGATGTTGAGCTAAAGCCATTAGCTCTATTAAGTTTTCATTTGGCCACTCCGATGGATTTATATAGTATTTGTCTACTGGATCGGCGTGGGGATTTAGGTTTTCACGAAGTTTAGCAGAGTCATTCGCAACTTTAAGACCAATTAAATCACATTGATTTACAAACTTCTCAAGAATTGCTAGTTCAATAAAAATCTGTTGATCTGCGGTTAGCTCTCTTTCTCTAGCTATCCCTTTAATGGGGATATTACCACGCAGTATAGAAGGTATAAGGTTCCATCTAGCATCTCTTTGTCCACGATAAATAAATTGGCTAGGTCTATCCTCTAACGTGTTCTGAGGTGATAATAGATCCCAAAACTCTTCAACAGTATTGGCTTCAATAAGATTAAATTTCTTGCCCATGACTCCTCCATCCCTGAGCAGACTGTGAGAACATCTTTTTACGATTTTATATTGTTCTTTTATTGGTACAATTATACTACTTCTTTACAATCTGACACTTTAGGAACGTCCCTGACTATCACACATTGATCACCGATCAAAAAATGGACTTTTCCCGGTTATACTAAGGGGGATTCCATAGGCCACTTTGACTTCTTTGTCAAACAGACCGATATTAATTGCAGCTTTACCTGCACTAAACATAACTCGATTATCTGCATGATATAAAGCAGCAGAGTTAACTGCAGAACCTAGGGCTATCCCAAGATCACCAACACTGATCGCACACACGCCCGTACCTTGTGCGCATTCTGCACAATCAGCATAACCACAATAGCCACATGGCTTCACGCCCATGGGTTTCACTTTCTGCCCCAACAACACTATCAATGGTACTTTATCGATGCAATTGGCATCACGTTCGAAGAATCCCATACCTGATTCTTGAGCAACACGTCGCATCTCTGCTGATAATTGTTCTTTTTCTTGCCCATTAACGATCAGAGTCACCAAATTATCAATGCCTTTACCTTTGGGTGCTGTCCTTGCCGCTACACACATTAGATCGGCAATCTGCTCTATTGCACGTTCTTCAACTTCTGAACTGGTGATAATCATTGTAATTCCCCCATTTATTGTTTTATAATCTGCATTTGCTACAACGCAACTTGTAATTAAATAAATCCTGGCTAATGATTACTCTCTTACCTGCTTTAAAAGTTTTGCCATATTTTTACCCAAAGTTTCAAACGTTTGTATACCTTCTTCATCCTGTTGAACATCTCCTGGATTAAGGGCTAATGTCATGTTCCAGTAACTAGAAGCAGGCATAACCATTTCAGCAATGCCGAAAAAGAAGTTTATGGCAGAGTAAGTAAAAGTTGCTCCCGCTCTACGTACCGAAACCGGAGCTTGTCAACAAAGTTGTCGCATAAACTTCAAAAACAGTTACATTTTTCTCTGCAGATTAGCTTTAATTTCATCGGTTGGATTAAGTGCTACAGTTTCTGGTAAATCCCATTTTCTGGTACC
>Ga0224527_1000828_pt1 | contig 18079 bp, 12 predicted proteins | sample CBST0metaG_FD_179882 | JGI IMG/M metagenome (GOLD analysis project Ga0224527, IMG submission 179882) | Peat soil microbial communities from Stordalen Mire, Sweden - C.B.S.T0 | ecosystem: Environmental > Terrestrial > Soil > Wetlands > Peat | place: Sweden: Norrbotten County, Stordalen Mire... | reverse complement strand
GAAGTAGGTCTCTTCGATGGCTTGCTGCTCGGTGATGATGGTGCGCTCGGATGGCGCTCCGCTGAGGAAAATATCTAGATCGTCGGGGCAGGCGATGCGCACGGCTCGGTGGGGATCGCGGGGGATGGGCGCTTGGAGCATGGAGTGGGCATCTACGCCGAAGCCGAAGTAGGCGAGGCGCTGCCAGTAACGCAGGTTGTGGCGGGACTCGTGTCCGGGGCGCGCGAAGTTGGAGATTTCATATTGTGCGACTCCGGCGGCGTTTAGGCGCTGGCAGGCTCGCTCGTAGAGGGTGACGGTTAGGTCTTCGTTGGGAACGTGGTGGGCGTGGTAGCGCGTGCCTCCGGCGATGAGTTCGCGTCCTAGGCGTGAGTCGTCGTCGATCTCAAGCATGTAGACGCTGACGTGCGGCACGTTTAGGGCTAGCACTTCGCTGAGAGAAAGGTCCCAACTTTCTTCGGTTTGGTAGGGCAGGCCGGAGATGAGGTCCACGCTGATTTCATGGATGCCTGCGGCGCGAAGGCGTGCGATGTCGGCCAGGGTGATGTCGCAGGTGTGGAGGCGTCCTACGGCGCGCGATTCCTGGTCTACGAAGGACTGCACTCCCAGCGAGACGCGGTTGACTCCGGCGCGGACCAGCACGGCTAGCACTTCGTCGGAGAGCGTGCCGGGGGCGACTTCTACGGTGAACTCTACTTGCGGTGAAAGCTCAAAGACGGTGTGGATGGAGGCGAAGAGGCGCTCTAGTTGATCTGGCGCGAGGACGCTTGGGGTGCCTCCGCCGAGGTAGATGGAGTCTAGTTGCGGATCGAACTGGGAGCCTACCTCGTTGGCGAGTGCGGGGGCTGCCGCGATTGCCTGCTCCAGGTGCGTGACGTAGCGGTCGAAGAGCTGGCGAGAGAAGACTCCTGAGGCGAAGTTACAGAAGGAACACTTCGAGCGGCAGAAGGGTATGGAGAGGTAGAGGGCGGAATGGGGGGCGGAGTGCATGGGTGGATATTTAGTGTAACCCCGCGGGTGAGGCGCTCCTCGCGTGATCCAGAGATGAAAATCGATTGCTGGTGGCCACGCTGGATATTTGGTTATCGTAGGGGTCCTTCGCCAAGGCTCAGGATGACACCTCTCCAAACCGACACTTCTGATACACCGACACTTCCAACACGAGATGGAATCAAGTTCAGAGAACTACTCGGCGATGGCCGGAGGGGCGACGTGCTTCACTTTCACGATGAAGAGGGCGAAGAGGGGCATGAGGAAGCAGAGGACTCCGAGGAGCCAGAAGGCGTCGAGATAGGCCATGGCTCCGGCTTGCTGGAGGACGCTGCGATAGAGCATTCTTGCGGCGCGGGCGGCGGCGAGGCCTAGGCCGTCGCCGTGCTGCGCGAGGTATTGCGCTGTTTGCGTTTGCTGGACGCGGATGTGTCCGGCGGAGAGGTGGTCCGTGATGCGGGCCTGGTGGAATTGTGCGCGGCGGGCCAGCACGGTGGTGACGGCGGCTATGCCGAAACTGGAGCCTAGATTGCGCATCAGGTTGTAGAGCGACGAGGCTGCGTTGTTTTTGCCGGGCGGCACTCGGGAGAAGCAGGTGGTGCTGATGGGCGTGAAGAGCGACGCCAGACCTACGGAGGCTAGCATCCGGTAAATGGTGAAGGTGGCGTAATCGGTTTGCAGTTGCAGGCGCGAGGTGAGGTAGAGCGATGTGCCCAGGACGATGGAGCCGAAGATGATCATGGGACGCGCGCCGATGCGTCCGAGGAGAAGTCCGGCCATGGGCATAGCGAAGATGAGCACAACTCCGCCGGGGGAGAGCACCATTCCGGCGCGGGTCGCGGAGTAGCCGAGTAGCGTCTGCAAGAACTGCGGGAGCAGGACGGTGCTGCCTGCGAGTACGAATCCGAGGCTGAAGATCAGGACGTGTGAGAGTGAGAAGTTGCGTTCGCGGTAGAGTCTGAGATCGACTACCGGGTTTTTGATTACAAGTTCGCGGATGATTACGGCGATCAGGCAAATCACTGCGGTGGCCGCGAGGAATTGAATTCTGCCGGAGCCGAACCAGTCGTCCTCCTGACCTTTGTCCAGCACGAACTCCAATGAGCCGAGCCCCAGAGCTAGGAGTCCCATGCCCGTCCAATCCATGGAGAGGAGATTGGCGCGGGTGAGCGGTTTGCCCGCCAGTTGCGGCGGATTGTGAATGAGTCGCGAGACGAGGAGCAAAGAGAGGATGCCTACGGGAACATTGATGTAGAAGAGCCAGCGCCAACTGTAACTGTCGGTGATCCAACCGCCGAGGGTTGGGCCGATGGCGGGAGCGAAGACAACGGCCATTCCGTAGATGGAGAAGGCCATGCCGCGCTGACGCGGCGGGAAAGTATCGGCGAGGATGGCTTGCGCGGAGGGTTGAAGGCCGCCGCCGCCGAGTCCCTGGAGGATGCGGAAGAACACTAGCAAGGGCAGGCTTGGAGCGATTCCGCAGAGCAGCGAACTGACGGTGAAGATGACTACGCACGTCATGTAGAAACGCTTGCGCCCGAAGAGTTCGGTCAGCCACCCGCTGAGGGGAAGGATGATGGCGTTGGCGATGAGGTAGGAGGTGAGGACCCAGGTGCTCTCATCGATGCTGGCCGAGAGCGAGCCTGCGATATGCGGTAAGGCGACGTTGGCAATGCTGGTGTCCAGGACCTCCATGAAGGTGGCCAGCATGACCGTCATGGCGATGAGCCAGGGATTGACGTGCGGGATGCTGTCGGCTTCTGCAAGCGCGGAGGAGTTTACAGACACTACTGGAAGACCTCCGTGGCCGTGGCGATGAGGTTGGCGAGAAACTCTTCACGGGAAACCGAGAGCTTCTGGCCGGAGATGAGCATCAGGATGGCTCCGTGCATACAGGCGAGCAAGGTGAGGGAGTAGGCATCGGGGTTGATGGCCAGCTTTCGACTGGCGATGCATTGCGCAACGAGCATGCTGAAGTGCTCACGCAGGCAGCGGCGTGATGGGATGTCAACTCCCGCGAGAGCGGCATCGATAAACGTAAGGCGATAGTGGCTGGGATGGGCGGCGCAAAAGCGAATGAAGATTCCCATCCGGGCGCGCAGTTGCTCCACAAGCGGGAGATCGGGACTTGGGCGCTCAAGGTTACGGAGCATGTGAGCAAAGGACTCTTCGCAGATGGAGAGAAGCAGCTCCTGCTTGCTGGCGAAGTGCCGGTAGACCGCCATGGGCGAACAACCAGCCTGCTGACCAATGCGGCGCATGGAAACACTCTGGTAGCCCTCGCTGGCGAAGAGCTTGCGGGCGTGATCGAGGATGACGTCGCGAAGGTTGCCGGAAGTCGAAGTGTTCGTCATGGATGCTTACAGTGTAAACAATTGTGTACGGCGTAAGCAAGGGAGCGAGAGGATGGGAGTTGCGGAATTGATTTTCCAAAGGTGAAGCGTGCGGCGGCCTGCTTCCATCTAAAATAAGAAACGATGGCTGAGGAAGAAGTACTAGGAAAAGCAAACGATAGCCGGAATGCGCGCCGCTTGTTGGGGTATCTGCGTCCTTACACGCTGCAGGTGACGATGGCGATGGTGGCAATTGTGCTGAAGGCGGGGGCCGATGTGCTGGGCCCTTACCTGACGATGACGGCCATCGACAAATATCTGACGGCAAACCGAGGCGGGACTCACTCGTACCTCGACCGCTTTCTGAGTCCTGAGCCGCTGGTGGGAATTGCGCAGGTGAGCGGGCTGTTTCTGGGCGTGCTGCTGCTGGGATTCTTCTTTGAATTCACACAGACCTACATGATGCAGTGGACCGGACAGAAGGTGATGTTCGATCTGCGGAGCCAGCTTTATCGGCATCTGCAACGGATGGACATTGCGTTCTTCGACAAGAACCCTGTGGGACGCTTGGTGACTCGGGTTACGACGGATGTGGACGCGCTGAACGAGATGTTCACGTCCGGCGTGGTGTCCATTGTGGAAGATGTGTTTGTGCTGGTGGCGATTCTGGCGATTATGTTGAGCAAGAATTGGCGGCTGGCGCTGATTGCCTTTGCCGTGATGCCGGTGATTATCTATGCCACGCAGATTTTCCGCAAAGCAGTGCGCGACAGCTACAGGCGGATTCGCGTGGCGATTGCGCGGATCAACTCGTTCTTGCAGGAGCACGTCAGCGGAATTTCTGTGTTGCAGCTCTTCAATCGGGAGCGCAAGTCTTACAAGGAGTTTGAGGAAGTAAACGCGCAGCACATGGAGGCGTTCAAAGACGCCATTCTGGCCTATGCGCTCTACTATCCGATCGTAGAAGGACTGTCTTCGGTGGCGATTGCCTGCGTGCTCTGGTATGGCGGGCACATGGTGCTGGCGGGAATCACTACGCTGGGCGTGCTGGTTGCGTTCATGCAATATGCGCAGAGGTTCTTCCGTCCGATTCAGGATTTGAGCGAGAAGTTCAATATTTTGCAATCGGCGATGGCAGCGGCAGAGAGGGTCTTCAAACTGCTGGACACGGAGCCGAAAATTCAATCGCCTGCGGTGGAGAAGGTTCCGGATGGGCCGGGCAGGATTGAGTTTGATAATGTTTGGTTCGCCTATCGGCATATTCCTGTGGAGAAAGATGGGAAGGCAACTGCGGGCGCGAAGGCGGGTAACGCTGCGCAGCCGTCCGCAGGCGCGGAGTGGGATTGGATATTGCGGGGAGTCTCCTTCACGATTGAGCCGGGAGAGACGGTTGCGATTGTGGGGCACACGGGCGCGGGCAAGACTACGCTGATCTCGCTGCTGTTGCGCTTCTACGATGTGCAGCAGGGCGCGGTGCGGATTGATGGCGTGGATGTTCGCGAGATGAATCTGCAAGAGCTGCGGCGGCGCTGCGGAGTGGTGTTGCAGGACCCATTCCTGTTCAGCGGCACGATTGCCAGCAACATTCAGTTGGGTTCGGCGCACGTAACTCGTGAGGCGGTGGAGCGGGCAGCGGACGAGGTGAACGCAGCGGATTTCATACGGTCTTTGCCGGAAGGGTTTGACTCGCTGTTGCAGGAGCGCGGCAATACGCTTTCCACCGGGCAGAAGCAGCTTGTGTCTTTTGCGCGTGCGCTGGCGCATGATCCGCGCATCTTGATTCTGGATGAGGCGACGTCTTCGGTGGATACGGAGACGGAGTTCCGCGTTAGGGATGCGCTGACTCGGCTGGTGGAAGGGCGCACGTCGCTGATTATTGCGCACAGGCTCTCTACCATTCAGCGGGCGGATAAGATCATTGTGATGCACAAGGGCAAGGTTCGCGAGATGGGCACGCATCAGCAATTGCTGGCGTTCAAGGGCGTTTACTGGAAGCTGTACCAATTGCAGTACAAGGATCAGGAGTTGGGCGGGGCGCTGGCTGGCGCACAGGCGCAGGCGCGGCCCGAGGCTGCTTTGGATTGACGATTCTTGGATTGAGTCATTGACGATTGAAATGCAACGGCCCCCATCCATCTGCTGCGCCTGATATTCTGACGGCCTGTATGTCCTCTGAAACTGAAAGCAAGTTTAGGCCGCTGCGCGTCATGATCTCTGCCGGGGAGGCCTCGGGCGAGATGTATGGCGCGGAGCTGCTGGCCAAGTTGCGCAGGCTGCATCGCGGCGTCGTGGAGTGCTATGGCATGGGCGGCGAGCGCATGGCGGAAGAAGGCTGTGAGCTGGTGGTGGACGCTCGCGACGTGGCGGTGGTGGGACTGTTCGAGGTTCTGAGCCATCTGCCGGGGATTTACGGTCAATTCCACAAGCTGCTGGCGGAGGTGGATCGGAGGCGTCCGGATGTGGCCGTGCTGATCGACTTTCCGGACTGGAATTTCAGGCTGGCGCGGCAGTTGTACGAGCGCGGGATTCCGGTGGTGTACTACGTGAGTCCGCAGCTTTGGGCTTGGCGGAAGTCGCGACTGAAGCTAGTGCAGAAGTACATTGCGGAGATGCTGGTGATCTTCCCGTTTGAGCGCGAGTTCTACGCGAGAAACGGGGTGCAGGTGGAGTACGTCGGGCATCCGCTGAGCGAGCTGGAACTGCCGACAATCAGCCGCGAGGAGTTTGCACGTCGCTGGGGACTGGATGCTTCCAAGACGTGGATCGCCTTGCTGCCGGGGAGTCGCCGGAAAGAGTTGCGGTTGAATCTTCCGGCGATGCTGGGGGCGGCAAAACGCCTGGGAGCCGAGTTTCAGTTCTTGATGCCCGTGGCGAGCACTCTGCGCGCAGAGTGGGTGTTGGGAGAGATCGGCAATTGCCAAGAAATGTGGAATGAAAGCGAACCAGCCTTGGAGATCAGGCTGACGGACGACGCTCGGGCCAGTTTGCTGCATGCCCGCGTGGGCGTGGTGGCCAGCGGTACTGCAACGGTGGAAGCGGCACTGATCGGCACTCCGTTTGTGATGGTGTATCGCGTGGCGGGGCTTACATGGGCGTTGGGACGGCATCTGGTGAAGCTGCCGCACTACGGCATGGTCAACCTAGTGGCCGGGCGAGAGGTGGTTCCGGAGCTTATCCAGGACCGCTTTACGCCGCAGAGCGTGGAGGCTGGAGTGCGCGTTCTGCTGGAGGACGGCGCGGCACGGCAGACGATGATTGCCGCTCTGGCTGAGGTGCGCGAGAAGTTGCGCGGTGAGTTGCAGGATGCGAGCGTGGAGGGCGCGGCGAAGGAAACTGCTGCAGGTAGAGCGGTGCGGGCGGTATTGCGCGTTGCGGAAATCGGCACTAAAGAGAGAGAATAAGCCGTCATTGAAAGAAGCTGCCCAGCATCTTCTGTACGATTTCTTACATCAACTAGAGTTGTGCAACTCGGCGGGAGCAAACTCCACATGCAATTTGCAGGACGGAGCACGAGACAGACCGTTCTCACGGCGTTCATCATGTTGGCGGCACTGCTGCTCCCGTTGGAGCTGCGGGCTGCCGAGAAGCCGCGCATCCGGGCTGAAGATTACACGATTGATGCGAAAATTTCGCCGCAGACGCACAAGCTGACGGCGCGGGCCGTGGTCAAGTTTGTGGCTCTGGACGACATCAGCATTGCGACCTTTGAACTGCACAACGCACTGCGGGTGACGCAGGTTACGGATGCACAGGGGGCCGTGTTGGCGGCGGAGCGCGTGTCGCAGGACTCGTCTGTGCGAGTGCCACTGCCCGCAGGCATGAGCAAAGGGCAGGAAGGGACGTTGACGTTCGATTACGAGGGCATTGTGACCTCGGCGGACGACAGCCCGGTTCCGGGACTGAAGCTGGCTTATATCGGCGATCCGATCTCGTACCTGCTGTACTCCGGGCGATGGTTTCCGGTGACGAACTATGGGATTGACCGCTTTACGGCGCGGCTGAATGTTACGGCTCCGGCGGAGTACACGGTTATTTCCAGCGGAGCAGGCACGGCAGGGCAGGGGGACGAGAGCGCGAAGCCCATCGACTCTAAGTCCGCGAAGGAAGATGAGACACCGAAGCTGCAGTCCCGCTCAAAGGCCGGGGCAAAGGCGAAAGCATCGGCTGCTGCAAAGGCGGCGACCGGTGCGGAGCCGGGGAGCAAGACATTCCACTTCAACTGGACGAAACCGAGCTTTCCTGGGACTGTGGTGGTTGGAAAGTTCGTGGACACGCCGGTCAGCGAAGCGGGACTGACGGTTCATGTGTACTTTCTGAAAGATAAGACGGAGTTTGCGCAGCAGTATGGCGAGACGGTCGCGAAAGAGCTTGGATTTTTCATCACCGTTTACGGAGTTCCTATCAGCTCGGAGTTGAAGCTGGTGGAGTTGCCGGATGACTCCGTGCCTACGACCTGGGCTCCGGAGCTGGCCGGGATTGCGGCGCGCAATATCAATGCGAAGGTGAACTATCGTCTGCTGGCGAATGCGGTGGCGCACCAGTGGTTTGGGACCATTGTGAGTCCGGCGACACGGAATGACTGGTGGATTCAGGACGGTGGCGCGCGTTACAGCGAGAGTCGCTACATTGAGTACGCCGCCGGTCCGGCGGGTGCGCAGGAAGCTGTGAAAGACATGGCCGTGGGTGCCTTGGCCTATGAGAGCGTTCCGCTGAACCAGATTGGAACGCTCGATACTTTCGACCCGGTCTTCCAGTCGATGGCCAACGACAAAGGGGGCATGATTTACCACATGCTTCGCTGGGTGATGGGAGACCAGCGCTTTGACAAGACCATGCGCACGCTGTTCCAGACGTACTCCGGAAAATCGATAGGACTGAAGGATTTGCAAACCGTGAGCGAGGAGATTCAGGGCGAGCAGTTGACCTGGTTCTACTCGCAGTGGCTGGATTCGACGGGAGCACCGGAGTTCAAGAACAAGTACACGGTGTTCCGTGTCAAGAAAGGCTTTCGCGTGGTGGGACAGGTGCAGCAGGATCTCGACCTGTTCCGCATGCCTGTTCAGTTGAAGATCGACACGGACGGCAAGACGGAAGACAAGACGATTGACGTGGTGGGGACGGACTCCAGCTACACGATTGAGACCTTTGGGAAGCCGCGTCGGATCACGATTGATCCGAATAACTGGGTGCTGAAGAACTCCGGCGATTTGAAGCTGCGCACGGCGATTATGCGCGGGCAGCAGATGGTGCAGCAGGGGAATCTGGCTGAGTCGCTGAAGGAGTTCCAGAAGGCGATTGAGCAGAACAAGAACAGTTCGCTGGCCCACTATCGAATTGCCGAGGTTTTCTTCCTCCAGAAAAATTATCAGGCAGCGGCGAACGCTTATCGCGACTCGTTGAATGGCGACGGAGAGCCGAGATGGACCGAGGTTTGGAGCCACATTCAGCTTGGCAAAATCTTTGATATCACCGGGCAGCGGGAGCGGGCACTGGGCGAATACCGGCAGGCGCTGCAGACGAACGACAATACGCAGAGCGCGCTGGACGAGGCGCGGCGCTATCTGACAGGGCCTTTTCAGCGCGCGGAAGGAAGCTAGGAAGCAAAGGCAATGACGCTGAAACGTGTGGGGGCGCTGTTCCCCACTCAAGCCAACAACGGCTTGAATGGGCCACCCTCGGTTTTTTCTTGTCTGAAAGCTCAGGCGGTGGCGCTGGAGGTTGCGTCGCGCGTGATGGTGTAGCTGGAGGCCATGCGGGCGGCTAGTTGCTTTGCCACGGCGAGCGCGGTTTCGCTGGTGAAGGCGGAGCAGTGTATTTCGGCGCGGTCTCCGGAGAAGTACATTCCGACGATGGTCTCGGCTTTGGCTGCGGTATCGGATAGATCTAGGGCGTGGCAGTTGCTCACGATCACTGTGTTGGGCAGACAGATACGGTCGAGCAGGCAGAACATCTCGAGCTTCGATTCTGTCTCGTCGGGACCTGTCTCCATGACGATGCGCGCCTGACGCGCGGCATCTTCAATGCTGGTGGCGCAATCGATGCGCGAGAATGCCTCGTCGGCCTGGGCCTGGCTGAGGTCGCTGGATGCGACTGCGTCGTTCAGGGTCTGCCGGATCTCCTGCTGCGCGAATGCGAGCGAGGTGGGGATCAGATCTTCGAGTACTACACGGTATCCGGCCACGGCTGCGCGCCGGGCCAGTTCCCGCCCGATTTTTCCTGCCCCAATGACAGCGATGGTCTCCGCGTCCGGAGCTGACATCGCCTTATTTCCCCAGTTCGTCAACCATCTTGGTGAAGTTAGGATCGGAGTTGCGCATGTATTCCGCGAGCTTCTTGCGCTCGTCTGGTTCCATAAAACCGCTGCCAACAACAATGCGACGGAGCGTGGTGGAGATGTCGTCTACGTAGTTCATCATTCGAATCAATTCACCGCTGGATGCCATGATGCCTCCTGAAACTTGGATGCGCTTCGATTTGCGAATGCGGCGCAAAGGAGTATTGTCTGCGTTCGCAGCGGGTTCGTCAAAGCGGGGACTCCAACAGCTACCCGCGCTGCCGCATCTAACGTCTACAGATGCAAGATACTGGTACCTCAAGCGGGCGCGCAATTCGGCAGCAGACTGCTCATACTCCTGAAGCGGAGAACGAAACATCGGAGTTGCTGCGGAAATTAGCGGAGAAACAGCGTCAGATCAGGCCCGGTTCAACTTATCGCGTGCAGTTCAACGGCGGCTTTCGCTTTGTGGACGGATTGCGCCTGCTGCCCTATTTGCAAAGGCTGGGAATCACCACGCTTTACTCTTCGCCCATTCTTGCGGCGCGGGCTGGCAGTATGCATGGGTATGACATCACAGACCACAACCGGATTAATCCGGAGATAGGCAGTGATGCGGAGTTGCAGGAGCTCCTGGTGGAGCTGAAACGGCGTGGCATGGGTCTGTTGCTGGATGTGGTGCCGAACCACATGGGAGTTGGCTATGGCACGAATCTGTGGTGGCGAGATGTGCTGGAAAATGGACGCGCCTCCGAGTACGCAATCTTCTTCGATATTGACTGGAATCCGCTGAAGCCGGAGCTGCGCGATAAGGTGCTCCTGCCGATTCTGGGCAATCAGTACGGAGAGGAACTGGAAACCGGACACATTGTGCTGGACCAATACGAGCGCGGCTTCCAGGTAAAGTACTTCGACAAGGTTCTGCCGGTGGATCCGCAGACGATGCCATTGATTTTTCGCTCGCTGAACGAGCTTCGCCAGCATGGGGACTCCGAGCGCGAGTTGCTCTCATTGCTGGCCGCGTTTTCGGAGCTGCCGCCGCACACGACCTCCGATCCGGATCGCGCCACGCGTCGACAGCGCGAAGTTCCCTTTCTGCTGCACCGTTTTACGGAGCTGGTAGAGCGCTCGCCTGAGGTGCGTGCTCATATACAAACGGCAGTGGAGCGACTCAATGGAACGTCCGGCGAGGCGCGCAGCTTTGATGCTCTGCATGAACTGCTGGAAGCGCAGGTGTATCGGCTGGCGCACTGGCGCGTGTCTGCCGAGGAGATCAACTATCGCCGCTTCTTCGACGTCAACGATCTGATTGGCCTTCGCATGGAAGACCCGCAGGTTTTTGCCGCGACTCAGAAGCTGATTCGCAGGCTGATGGCTGATGAAGCCGTGATTGGCCTGCGCATCGACCACCCGGATGGCATGTTCAATCCGCCGCAATACTTCACGCGGCTGCAAATGCTTTTTGCTGCCGCCAGGCTGCATGGTCCCGTGCCCGTTGGGGAACTGGCCGAGAACGGGATCGAGATGGACGTGCAGACCTCCTTTTCGCACCATGCACTGGCTCCGGGGAAAGAGCCGTTTTACGTGGCGGTGGAAAAGATTCTGGAAAAGGGAGAGGCGCTGCCGCGCGAGTGGCCCGTGAGCGGGACCGTGGGTTATGAGTTTACGAACGCGGTGAATGGGATTTTTATCGACACGCGAAACCGGAAGAGCTTTACGAATCTTTATCACCGGCTGATTGGTGAATCGCTGAACGTTGATCAGTTGATTTACCAGGCCAAGAAACTTGTGATGCTCTCCGCACTTTCCAGCGAAGTCAACGTGCTGAGCCACATGCTCGACGAGATTAGCTCTACCAATCGGCGGGCTCGTGACTTTACGCGCAAGGTGCTCCGCGACGCGATTCGCGAGACCATCGCGAGCTTTCCGGTCTATCGCACGTACGTTGATGAGCGCGGAAACATCAGCACGCGCGACCGCGAGTTCATTGCCCATGCAATTGCCGTGGCGAAGCGCAGAAACAGCTCGATGGCAGAACAGGTCTTCCACTTCCTGCAAGACATTTTGCTGCTGCGCGAGGATAACAGCGGCACACCGATCCATGGCTTTCGTCGGCAGCTTTACTTCTCGTTGAAGTTTCAGCAACTCACCGGTCCGGTGATGGCCAAAGGACTGGAGGACACGGTTTGCTACGTGTACAACCGGTTCATCTCAGTGAACGAAGTGGGCGGCAATCCAGGCAGCTTCGGAGTGAGCGTGGAGGAGTTCCACGAGCAGAACCGCGAGCGTGCCGAGCTGTGGCCCAGTGCTTTGCTTACAACGTCCACACATGACACGAAGCGCAGCGAGGATGTGCGCATGCGACTGGACGTGCTGAGCGAGCTGCCGCGTCCGTGGGCGGCACAGGTGATGCGCTGGAGACGCATTAATCGCGCCAAGCGGAAAACGATCGAGGACGGCAACATCGTTCCCGATAACAACGAGGAGTATTTTCTGTATCAGACGTTGGTGGGAACGTGGCCCATGCCTGCGAAGGCGTCGTTCGGTCCCGCGAATTGGGCGCTGAGCCCCGAAGATCGCAGTAATTACATCGCGCGAATCCAGCAGTACATGGAGAAAGCTGTACACGAAGGCAAGATCAACTTGAGCTGGATCAATCCGAACGAGGAGTACACGGATACACTGAGACAGTTCGTGGAGCGCATTCTTTCGCCCGGCACCGAGTACAAGCCGAATAACTTTCTGCGTCTCATGCAGGAATTTGTGCCGCGACTGGCGTGGTTTGGGGCGATGAACTCACTAGCGCAGACACTGCTAAAACTGACCTCGCCCGGCGTGCCCGATATTTACCAGGGACAGGAGCTGTTTGATTTCAGCCTGGTTGATCCAGATAACCGGAGACCTGTGAATTTTGCGGTGGCGGAAAAGTATCAGGAAAAGCTTGATCGCCTCGAGCCTAGCGTTGCGCTGTGCCGCGAGCTGCTGGAACATTGGACCGACGGGCGGGTGAAGTTCTGGACCACGCAGCGAGCGCTGCATGCGCGAAATGAAGCGAACGATCTATTTCGTCACGGAGATTACAAGGCGCTGGTAGTAGACGGAGATCGCAAGGAGCACGTGGTGGCCTTTGTGCGCCAGCATGAGCAGAAGAGCGTAATTGTGGCTGTGCCGCGGCTGAGCTTCACATTGCTGAATGGCGAGCCGCGACTCGCGGGCGCAAAAGAGTGGGGCGCGACGAGTATACGTACACCCAAGGAGTTGTTCGGCCGCGAGTTCAAGAATGCATTTACGGGCGAACGCGTCGCGTTGAAGAGTGACGGCGGATTGCTATGCCGAGAAGTCTTCGCCAGTTTCCCCGTGGCCTTGCTTGTCGAATGAAGGAAGGCGGTCCGTAACCTCGGCGAGTGTGGCGAGCTTCTGCGCCAGTTCAGGACGCAGGGCATCCGGAGCATAACGCCAGTTCCAGTTGCCATCACAGAAGCTGGGAATATTCATGCGCCCGTCCGAGTCGAGACTGAGCACATCCTGAAGCGGAACCACGCAGAGGTTCGCCGTGGAACTTTCGGCCAGCCGGATCATGGCCCAGTTGATGCCATCGGTTGCGTCTCCAAGGAGCGCGCCTGCGAAGCGCCTTTCGTCCTCCGAACAATTCTTCCACCAGCCTAGCGTAGTGTCATTGTCGTGAGTTCCGGTGTACACCACGGTGTTGGTCTGGTAGCGATGCGGCAGGTAGATGTGCGCGCCTGGGTCTCCAAAGGCAAATTGCAGGATTCGCATGCCGGGCATCTTCCACTTCTCGCGAAGAGCTGTCACATCAGAGGTGATGACGCCGAGATCCTCTGCGATGAACGGAAGGTCGCCGAGCTTCTCCTGCAAGACACGGAACAGATCGTCACCCGGACCATCCACCCAGCGCCCATGCACGGCTGTGGGCTCGCTGTTTGGAATCTCCCAATATTGATGGAAGCCGCGGAAATGGTCGAGGCGGATGATGTCGCAGGTGGACAGCGCCCAACTCATTCTGCGAACCCACCAGTCATAGCCACGCTGCTTCAACTCCGCCCAACGATAGAGCGGATTTCCCCAGCGCTGGCCGGTTTGCGAAAAGGCATCTGGCGGAACACCAGCGACGAACTCGGGCTCCAGCGTATCTGCATCGAGGCGGAAGGTGTCCGGGTGCGTCCATACATCGGCCGAGTCATAACTGACGAAGATGGCCACGTCGCCAATGATCCTCACGCCCTTGCTGCGGCAATAGGAATGAAGGGCGCGCCACTGCTCGAAAAACGCAAACTGCAGGAAGCGGGAGCGGTCGAGTTCATCGTGCAGCTCTTTGCTGATAGCGGCCAGCGCCTCGGGATCACGGTGGGCAAGTTCGTGCGGCCAGGTATTCCAGCTCCGCTGCTCATGGCGGAGGCGCAAAGCCTCGAAGAGAACATAGTCTTCCAGCCACCAGGAATTGTCGGTGACAAAGCGGTCAAAGCGGGCGCGATGTTCACCCTTGGCGTCGCGCAGGAATGAGGCGGCGGCCTCCTGCAGAAGAGGTATCTTCTGACGCGAAACCTCGGCGTAATCCACCCGGCCCTCGCGCACATTGAGCGCCTGAACCTTTTCACGCGACACCAGCCCGCGCTCGGCCAGCCGCTCAAGGCTGATGAGCAGAATGTTTCCGGCAAAAGCAGAGGTGGAGGAATAAGGCGAGTTTCCAAGGCCAGCGGGATTCAGGGGGAGAATCTGCCATAGTGACTGGCGCGCAGCGGCAAGAAAGTCAATGAACGCGTAGGCCGCCGGGCCAAGGTCGCCGATTCCGCCGTGGCCAGGGAACGATGTGGGATGCAGGAGAATTCCGGAGCTTCGCGTTTCGAGCATGTCTTTGGAATCTTACCAACTTGCGGAGGAGATTGTTTCCACTCTTTAAGATGCACTCCGAATAGGACATTAAGGAACAAAAAAACGGGGAGGATTTACCCTCCCCGCTGCGAACCTTGGTGCCACTACTGGTTGGAGGCTCCGCCAACGCCGCCGAGCGCGTCTACTTTCTTCTTGTCGACGATAATGCGGCCTTCTTTTTCCATGTGCTCACGCAGAGAGGCGACGAACACTTCTTCGGCCTCGGAGCGCTTGCGATCCAACAAGGAGGCTTTGACACGGTCCTTGATGGCGTTGAACTCCTCGTCTGTAGGAGCCTGCCTTTCAAGCAGGGCCACGACGACACCCTTCTGACCAATGTTGAGCGCCTGGCTGATGTCACCCGGCTTCATGTCAAAGACCTGAGGAGCCGACGAGGAGACCTGACCGAGATCAGGAACCTGCCCGTCCGAAGCGATGAGATCGCTGGTCTTCACGGTGGCGCCGACGGCCTTGGCCGCTTCACGCAGATTGTGCGAGGTGTGAGCCTTGTCGGCCAACTCCTGCGTTTTCTGAGCCAGCAGAGACTGCGCTTTTTGCTGCTTCAACTCAACGGCAAGGCGCTCCTTGACTTGATCGAAGCTGGGCGTTGCCGGGGGCTTTATTTCCGTGACCTGCGCCACTGCTACGCCGCGAGGCAAGGGGACAGCGACCGGAGCTGCATTCGGCTTTGCGCTGAAGAGAGTGTCGGCAAACTGCGGAGCCGCACCCACGCCGGGCAATGCGTCATTGCGTGTAATGAAGCCGCTCTCCTGCACCTGAAGGCCATTGCCAGAAGCAGCCTTCTCAAGACCGCCGGACTTGGCCTGGGCTTCCACGGTGTGGGCAAGCTGCTCGGCCAGTTTCTGATTCTTCTGCGCGGCTACGACGGGCTCAATCTCAGCGCGGACTTCGTCAAGCGAGCGAGCATGCGCTGAAATCTTGTCGTCTACGCGAATGATTTCAAAACCGTAGCTGGTTGGGATCAGATCGGAAGACTGTCCCTTGGACAAACCAAAGGCAACTTTCTCGATCTCTGGAGCGGAGCCGGAGCCCTGCACCAGTTGGCCTACCGAGCCGCCATCCTTTGCGGTGGCCAGATCGTCTGAGTACTTCTTGGCCAGCGTAGCGAAATCCGTGCCCTTCTTTAGCTGATTCAACACATCCTGGGCTTTCGCTTTGGCTACGTCCGCCTGCTTGGCATCCACCTTGCCATCCGGGCCGGGCAGAGGAAGCTTGATGAGGATATGGCGAACCTTGACCGACTCAGGAATGCGGAACTCTGCCGCGTGCTGCCGATAGTATGCCTGGAGTTCGTCGCTGGTTGGCTTGGCCGGGTTGGGCAAGCGCGCCGGATCAACGACAACATACTTGACCTTGCGCTGCTCAGGGATGGTGTTGGCAAACTGCTGCTGATTCTTCTCGTAGTAGGCGTGCAGCTCTGAGTCCGAGACGGAGACGGACTTTTCGAGGTCCGCAACGCTCAACACGGCGTAATCAAACTTGACCTTGGTCCTCAGCTTGACGAACGCATCATGTACTTCCGCGTTCGAAACAAAGACGCCCGCGCCGATGACGGTGCGGAGCTTCCGCATGGTCAGTTCATTGCGGAGTTCCTGCTCAAATTGCGGGATGCTGAGATTGAACTGCGACGCAATCAGATCGCGGTACTGGTCCGCGCCGATGAACGTGCCATTGGGATAGAGATACTGGGCCATGTTGCCGTGCTGCATCTCATAACGCAAATCTTCGTCGGTGGCTTCCAGTCCAAGGCGCTTGGCCTCACGCAGATAGACCTTCTGCATCACAACGGCTTCGACGGCCTGCGGCAGAATGAACTGCTTGAACTGTTCGGGAATGCGGCGCTGCTGCATCATGTTGCGCGCAACCTGGTCCACTTCCTGATTGGTGACGTCCTGGCCATCGACCTTGGCGACAGCGTTGGCACTTACACTGCCACCAGCAAAGTCACTAAGAATTCCGCCAGGAACAAGCGTTACGACCATCATGATGCAGACGATGGAGAGGAAACCGACCAGAAGAGCTTTCTGAAATCGGCCAGGCGTTTGCAGGAATCGAATCATCTTCCAATAGGCTCCGAGAAATAAAGGGCGAAATAGGATTATAAACCAGTGGCTTCCAATGCCCGAACCGGAACTGTTCAGGAATCAGAAACATTCAGCATCCCCGCTGAATGGGAGATGTTTGCCCTTCGAGGCCGGAATTGCGCCTTTTGGCCCGGCGGCCTTTCCCTGCCCCGGCATGCACGTGTTGTAATGAAGACTACATTTCTATGTCACAGAAGAAACAAGGCCTTCGTAATAAGTGGATTGCCGCCAGCCGTCGCCTGAGAGAACTGGGCATGATCGCCCATGGATTGATGGACACCGATCACGTGGTGATGGCTCACATCATCCCAATGCGGCGATGCAACTTGGCCTGTGCCTATTGCAATGAGTTCGATGCCGTAAGCAAGCCGGTCCCGCTGGAGACAATGTACGAACGCCTTGATCATCTCGCGCGCCTTGGGACATCGATAGTAACGATCAGCGGCGGCGAGCCGATCCTGCATCCTGAGCTTGACGACATTATCCGCCGCATCCGGAAGCTAGGCATGTTGGCTGGCATGATTACGAATGGATACCTGCTGACCGCCGAGCGAATCGAGCGGCTGAACCGCGCGGGTTTAGACCACATGCAGATTTCGATCGACAACGTGATGCCTGACGATGTCTCGAAGAAGAGCCTGAAGGTGCTGGACAAGAAGTTGCAGTTGCTGAGCGAATACGCAGAATTTCATGTGAACATCAACAGCGTGGTCGGCGGCGGGATTCACACTCCTCACGACGCGCTGGTGGTGGGACGCCGTGCACGGCAACTCGGCTTTACCTCTACGGTCGGCATTATTCACGACGGCGATGGACAACTGCGTCCTCTGAATGGCGACGAGCGCACGGTGTTTTTCAAGATGCACAACATGGATCGCCGAAGCTATTCGCGCTTCAACTGGTTCCAGGACAATATTGCCAATGGCAAACCGAATGACTGGCGTTGTAGGGCTGGCGCCCGCTACATCTACATCTGCGAAGACGGGCTTGTACACTACTGCTCGCAGCAGCGGGGCTACCCGGGAGTGGCGCTGGCGAACTACACGAAGGCCGATGTTCGCCGCGAATTTCTTACCACGAAGGGCTGCTCCCCAAACTGCACGGTAAGCTGTGTTCACCAGGTGAGCTACATCGACTTCTGGCGCTCTCCGCAGACATTGCAGCCGCAGGCGCGATCGGGCGACGTGAGCGATTTGATACAGATCCAAAGTGATTGATGGCACGTCGCTGTCTTGCATCAAGTTCAGAGCGACGTCGAGTGAAAGAGCGCTTTCCACAGAGATTCGCCCTGAAACGTTGCGCGATGCAAACACGTTTGTTACTATCAAAAAGGTTCTGAGCCAATCAGTACCGCTGTAGGCACCGGCCCAACGCAATTCTCCGCACATGGTCCGCAAGGCAACACGATCAAGAAGGGCGCGTAGCTCAATTGGCAGAGCAACTGACTCTTAATCAGTAGGTTGTAGGTTCGATTCCTACCGCGCTCA
>Ga0224527_1000825_pt1 | contig 18243 bp, 21 predicted proteins | sample CBST0metaG_FD_179882 | JGI IMG/M metagenome (GOLD analysis project Ga0224527, IMG submission 179882) | Peat soil microbial communities from Stordalen Mire, Sweden - C.B.S.T0 | ecosystem: Environmental > Terrestrial > Soil > Wetlands > Peat | place: Sweden: Norrbotten County, Stordalen Mire... | reverse complement strand
AGTTAGGATTGAATTAAAAATGTTTATAAAATTTAAATAAACAATTATAAAAAAGGTTTGTGGGTGATCTGATGGTAGCTGATACAACAACAATTTTAGACTTAGTTTTTGGATTTATAATCTTATTTTTAGGATTATGGGTTTATAAAATTAAACAATATGCTTTGGCACTGTATTTAGCCCTTGCATTCGGTATATTTGCAGTTTCATATCTTGAAATCCTCTTAGGAGTTTCATCTTCAGATATTTCTGTAATATTTCTGAGAGTATTGGCATCTCTGGTTATAATATATGCATTAATTAGAGAAGCATTGGTAAAATAATAAAAATAATTTAGTTAAAATAGGAGAAAAAAAGAACTTTCTGTCCCGGAATTTAGAAAAAATTAAGATATTAATTAATTTTATTTTTCGAGTTTAGATCTTCTGACAGCCGGGACAATTATAGCCAGATGTAGTAGGATTACCGCAAGTATGGATAATAATGTAATTATTAAGGGCACATTTACCAAACTGTAGAATAACCATAAAGTATAAACTGCTACTGGAATACCCAACACAAGACTCACAAAAAGACCAGGATTGTACTTACGTTTTACAACAGCTCCAATTACATGAGTTAAACTATTAAAAACTGCAAAAAATGGAATCCATAAACCAAAAAATAGATTTATATAAGATAAAGAAGCAAATATCGGCATCAAAACCCAGATAATTGGTACATTTATCCAGAAAATATTAGTATCATTTAATGGATATTCTCCAACTTTAACGTTGAAAATTTCTCTATTAACAAATTTCTTGAAGCCACCAGGCCAGGAATGTTCTTCAAACTGATGTAATAAATAAATTGGAATTTGAATCCATATTAAAAACAGAAGGATATTATTGGTTTTAACAGCTAACAAAATAATAACAACAACAATTATCGATAAGATAATACAAAGTCTAGCCCAATTTTTATACAACCAATTAACCATAATCTGACCTCCAAATAAACAAATATAATATCTTCATAATATATAATTATATTTACCTCATTTTTGTCAATTAAAATAAAAATAAAAAAAAATTATAATTTTTAGTAAAATAAATTAATGTTAAATATGTTGGATGTAAAATATTGGCATTAAGAAAGTATGGACCAAAATAGGAGCCTGATTTATATGGAAGAATATGAGATGAAAATTTTAAAATTAGTTAATAAAGCTAACGCACCAATATCTGAAAAAGACCTTGCAGAAAAATTAAAAATTAAATGCCCTATTCTAAGATCCTGTATTATAGACCTAAGACATAAAAGACATATCAAATATGGTGGATCAAGCGCTAATGGCCACTTTATAGAGCTTACCCGTGAAGGAAAAGAATTAATAGAAAAAATTTAAAATCAAAGAATTTAGATTTTTTTTCTTCTTATTTTTTTAATAGAACGAGGTAGTCTCATAAATTTTTTAATTTTTTATTAATATTTTTTGGATTTCAAGTGTTTGGTTGATTATTTGTTTTGTTTTTGTTAATTTTTTGATTTTTGATTCTTTTTATGTTGTGTGATATGCTTATGAGGTTGTTTTCAGTTTGTGTTTGTGTTATTCCGCGTGTTATGTATTCAGTATATTTTAAATTTTCTTTCATGTTCCCAAATGGCCATTCTACTGTCATTTTACGTTTTGCAAACTCTATTTTGCCTTTTTCAGTTTCCATTTTTAAAGCCATGCGCTTTGACAATACGCTGCCATAGTCGGTTATAATTTTAACCCGATTCGATCCAGTACATTCTAATTGATTAACACATTTTAAGCATTTATTAGTATAATATTGGCGCATATTTACATTATTATATTTATAAGTCTTTTTATATTTTAGGATTTCATTATTTGGGCATATATACTGGTCATTTTGTTGATCGTATTCGAAATTGTGTTTGGAATATGGTTTGTTATTTATAAAATGTTTTTTTGATTCATAAACTTGTTTTCTGTTAGGTATATAACCATCCAATTCATTTTCATCTAGATATTGTAAATTAGTTTTTGTAAAGTATCCATTATCTGCGCTGATTGCTGTATCATCTGGTAATTGTCCTACGGATTCTATTGTGTTTTCTATTTGTGGTATTAATTGGTAATGGTCTGTGGGGTCTTGTGTTACAGTATTTGCTAGTATTATTCCTGAATCGTAATCTACTGCTATTTGCATATTGTATGATAATTCTATACGGTTCTTTTTATTCATCATCCATCGAGATTCAGGGTCTGTTAAGCTTATTGTTTTTTGTTTTGTCTTTTTTAATTCTTTTTCGGCGTGGTTTAATTTTTTCAGGACCAATTTTTTTTGTTCTGGACTTTGGCTGGCTTGTTCTAGCAATTTGGAAGATGTTTTACGTAGCTTATTTTCATTTTTAGTGTCTGAGTTGGCTTTTCGTGCTTCTTTGATCATTTCTTTGACTTTAGTTTTTGATAGAAGTTCAGGCGGTATCTCATCGCCCCTTTTATCTCCATATATTTTGTCTTCTTCTTCGTCGGCTTCTATTCCTTTTTTTAAGAGTTCACGAATGGTTTGTATTTCTTCTTGGTTGATTAAATTATTTGGTGAGGCGTTTGCTTTAATTTTGGTACCGTCTATTGCTATATGTTTTAATTTGACCATTCCTGCATTTTTAGCAACTGTTACAGTCATTTTAAATGCTTCTTCAATTTGTTCTGCACATTCTATTTTAAACCTGCAAATTGTACGAAAATCAGGTTTATCCATCGCTGAAAGATACATATAAACCATATTTTCCTCTGCAAGCTTCATTATCTTCCTTGAAGAGAATATTCCATCTACTGAAGCCATTATTACAAGTCTAGTTAACATATGACGTGAATATGCAGGTTTTCCCTTTGTATACTTATATTTTCGTTCGTTTTTCTTAAAATCCAGACCTTCAACCAAATTAGCTATAAAAAAACAAATATGGTTATCTGGAATAAAAGATACAAGCCGCCTCGGCACCAACCAAGTCTGACCAATACCATCTTCTCTCAAAGCCATTAAAAACACCACGCTTAAACTCTAATAAACTAAATAATAATAGAACGAACTACAATATAAATATAACCCCAAAAAATAAGATAAAAAAAATTTGATAAAAGTTATTTATGAGACAGCCTCAAAATTAAAAAAATAATCTCAAAGTAAGAGATTATTGGAATAATATTATATTTACGTCTTTTTTACTCCATTTACAATGTAATGGTATTTTCCAACCAATTGGATGTCGCCAATATCATATCCATGTTCTAAAAGTATGTTGGAAACATCTTCGGGAGATAATTTAACATCATATGGGGGTCCAATATTACCCTCAACTTTTCTAAACTCTACAACTGCAAATACCCCACCAGGCTTTAGAACTCGGGAAATATTGTTCATTACCTCTTCAACTTCTCCTTCGGCAACAAATCCATGTAACACATTTGCCATGAGCACAATATCTATTATTTCTACGTCCAGTTGGATAGGTTTTGTAATATCGACTAATAATGCCACAATATTATCTAAATTCCTATTTTTAATCTCTTTTTTTACTGTTTCAATAGATTCTGGATAAACATCTAATGCATAGACATTACCATTATCTCCTACAATACTCGAAGCTTCAAGTGAAATGTAACCGTCACCACATCCAGCATCGAGGAAACTGTCTCCAAGTTTAAGTTGGGTGGCTTTCAGCACCTCCCCTGCACTGAGTATGTTTTTAGAAGTTTTTCCATGATGCATATGTTTTTTCGTCATAATATTCAACTCCATTATAACAAATTTTCAGATAATCCTAGCTTTCTGCTCCTAACCGCGTCTTGGAGAATAGGAATACTCCTATTACAAATAGAATTAGTGCTAGTACAGCACTTATAATAACGTCAGAGGATACAACATTCCATCCAGATCCATATACCAAAACCGACCTGAGTGCCGTTAACGTGTGGGTCCATGGCAGAATATCGTAAATTTGGAAGGTGTGACCGAAGAAAGTTACATACTCAGCTGGAAGCGGGAAGAATGAACCTGTGATGAAGGCTGTTGGCACAACTATGAGGGTTCCAAGATTTGCAGCTTGTCTATCATTTTTAGCAAATGATGCAATTATCATAGCCAATGATATTGATGCAATACCTGCTATAATCCCTATAACTATAGCCAGGAATATGGAGTAAACACTTCCCTGCCATTTCAATCCAAGAAGTATAGCAACTACAAGAAGGATAACAACCTGTGCTCCTGCAACTAGTGACCATGGTATTAGACCTCCAAATAGAAGGTCAAACGAACGCATTTTAGAAATTTTTAATCTTAACAATGTACCGCTTTCCACTTCCCTTGTAAGAATAGCAGCTACAGTTGTTGCAAGCAGAAGAATTGCAAATACCATCATACCAGGGGCTAGGAAGTCAAATTCCGTAAATGAAGTGGTTCCTGCAACAGATTGTACAGATGTATTAATATACTGGACTGGTTTAGCACCTGTTATAGCTGTAATTATTCCTTGTTGATACTGGCTTAAAAATCCTACAAGTGTTCCCTGTGCTACTCCAAATCCAATATAACTTGTATCGCCACTTATTGTAAGTGTTGAAGTTATTTTATTTGTCGATGCATTTGCCGAAGCTGTTCCTGTGCTGGAAAGTATTGTATTATTTATAAGAGACTGTACTGAATCTGAGAAGTTCGCTGGAATTACAAGTTCTGCATCAACAGTTCTTGTTCTTAGAAGGTCTTTTGCGTTACTGTCCGTGGTTGTTGTGACGTTGAAGAGTTTAACATCGTTGTTTTGAGGATAGTTTTGATCTTGGAGCTCTGCAGTAAGATTGTTTCCATAGTTTACATTACTTCCCGTTGAATTTATTGCACCCTGGTCAAGATTTACAACTGCAATATTATGGGGTGTGTTATTCTCTCCCATACCACCAAATGCAAATCCAAATATCATCATAAAGAATATAGGGAATAATAATATAAAAAATAGGCCTCTTCTATCTCTAACAAGTTCTTTAAAATCTTTTACTGCTATGCTTATAAATTTCATTTTATTCCCTCAATCCCGTGCCTGTAAGATCAATAAATACATCTTCAAGTGTATTTTGACGTACAGAAATGTCTGCTACTTGAACATTTAATCTTTCTACTGTTTGCATCATCATTGGCAATTTTGCAACTGCGTTAAGAGCTCTGATGTTAATCCTTCCATTTACTTCGACAACAGAAATAACATCTTTCTCATTAGCCAATTCTTTAATTAGATCGTTATTTCTGGAAGTGTCAGATATTTTCATATCAACAACATCTCCCTCTCCAATCTCTTTTTTAAGATTTTCAGGAGTGTCTAATCTTATGAGTTTACCATGATCTACTATTGCAATTCTGTTGCTCAGCTGATCGGCTTCATCCATTATATGTGTTGTTAAGATTACTGTCTTTCCTTCTATATCACGCATTGCACGTATATAATTCCATAAAACACGACGTGACTGGGGATCAAGACCTTCAGATGGTTCGTCAAGCACCACTACCTCGGGTTCATGAACCACAGCAAGAGCCAGATTTAAACGTCTCTTCATACCCCCTGACAGTTTTGAAACTATTGTATCGGCTTTATCAACTAAAAATAGATCGTTTAATAATTTTTTAACCCTTAGATCCCGAACTTTTTTAGGTACTTCATACATATCAGCCATAAGATTCAAACTTTCTTTACAAGTCAAATATTCCCAAAGCATTAATTCTTGGGGACAGATTCCTATTGTGCCCTTTTCAACCTTCTGCACATCTGTACCATTAATATATACCTTGCCACTTGTTGGTTTTAAAAGTCCAACCATCATCTTGATTGATGTGGTTTTACCAGCACCGTTGGGTCCGAGAAATCCGAAAACTTCCCCCTTTTTTATTCCAATACTAAGACCATCAACAGCCATTAAATCACCATATCTTTTTGTTAGATCTTTAGCTTCAATCATGAAATCCATTATTAAATCAACCCCTAATGAAATGACTATTCAGTTTCTACCAATTAACAACACAAACCATTTGTATTTAGTCTGTTAACATGAATTTTTTTTATCTAATGATTTTATTTTACATTTCAGTTATAAATAAATTTATGAATTTAGAACATAACTATTAACAACTGAAGTTATTTGGGCTATGAATAATATATTAAATATAATTAATCAATAAAAAGGTGATTGTATTTGATAGAAAAAATTGAAGTAAGTATGACTAGTGGCGATGTACACAACTTCAGAAGAGGCGAATTTGGCGTTGAAAGTATTGAAATAGATGAATTAAGGGGCATCATACAAATCAGCTATGCACATAAGGAAGGTGGTAAAAAATATGTGTTATTACCCCTCCAAAATGTAGAGAAATGTGAATATGTGGATAAGGAGCTTATATCTGCTGGAGCATCTGGTAATGTAAACAAGATGGAAAGTGGGACAACACTCATTGATAAAATATGAACAGTTAGAACATAATTGGGATGTCAGGGATTCTAGAATTTTAAATGATCTATTAAATTAATAATTTCTGATAATTAACTCGTTTATTATGCCTCTTCCAGATGCATCCCGATTAATATTTCTTTTTGCTTTAACCCTGTTAATATTGTATCCAGTGTACAGTTTATCAAAGAAATTGTCATTTATATCTTCATTTTTTGGATCTGAATTACTGAGCATTAGATATGCACCTATTTTGTCCAATTTTTTAAAAAAAGTAGCCAAATTCACCTGGTCAAAATCAGTAAACCCATCTTTAGAGTAGTTTGTAAAATTAGATGTTGTTGTTAATGGTCTGTAGGGAGGATCCAAATAAACGAATGTATCTTGTTTAATGTACATTTCAGAAGCTTTAAAATCAGCACAAATAATTTCAGTATCTTTTAAAGCTAGGTTAACTAGTTCTATGTTGCTTGTATCGCATATTTTAGGGTTTTTATAGAGTCCAAATGGTACGTTAAATTCACCTTTCTTATTTTGTCGAAATAATCCGTTGAAACATGTCTTATTCATAAATATAAGATAACTTGTCCGTTCAATCCATTGTTTGTTATAGTTTGCAAAATCAAATTCTGGAAGTTCCTGATTATAAACCTCCCTAATTTTATAATAATTCTTTTTACGTCCCTCTTCATCCATATTAAGGTGATCTTCTTCAATATCCAACAATATAGATACCAATGATTTATGATCATTTTTAATTACGTTATATGCCATCATCAGTTCACGATTAATGTCTATAAGAATAGACTCTTTAATAATGTAATTTTTCTTTAGATAAAAAAACATTGCCCCACCACCTACAAAGGGCTCCACATATCTACTAATTGTACCATTATCTTTTAAATGGTTAGGAAGTCTCTTATTAAATTTTATTAATAGTTGTTTCTTTCCACCAGCCCATTTTAAGAATGGCTTTGCGTAGGTACTATTCTCCATATTTTCTCCTGTAGAAATTTAGGTTTTATTTGAACAATTAAACTATTTATATCTTTAAATATAATCTTTAAATAGTTCCTTTGGAGCACCAGCCAGTGCAATAAGAGCTTCAGCTTCCATAAAATGGAGATCTGCAGGTATCATTAAGCAGTGTAATGGGCCTCCAAAATCAACGCCAATCAGATTCTTGATCTTATCTGCACGTACAACCGGATTTTTGGATCCAGCACGTGCAACAACAACTATAACACTATTTTCATCTGCAACATTAGCACCCAATTCAGATTCTACACGCATTAAATATTCCATACCCTGATTTGCAGTCATATAACGATCTTCATGGGCCCTAATATCTAACAGCACCAGCGTGTGAAGCTCAGAATCCATATTAGATTTTATTGCCGTGTATGGGGAGTGTGGAAAGAAATTTTTTTCAGTAAATGGTATGGTGGTTACTTTGCCAAATTTGTAGGCCTGAAGGCCTGCTATTCCTGGTGCTGCTGAAAGAATAGATGAAGAGTGGATAACTGTGGTTTCTAATCCTAATTTTTTAGCCTCAATTAACATTTCTGAATGGGTTGTTGCTATCAAAGGATCTCCAGCACTTAAAAATGCTACATCACGATTTTGAGCATCTTTAAGCGGGATATTTTCCTCCTCAACTTCTTCCCTTGTTAATATTTGTATTTCACATCCAATCATATCCTCAAGAGAACTTATACTTCCTCCAAAAAGTCTTGCGGTATAAAATTCAGCATAAACAGCTTCTACCTTTTTAAGAGCATCAATTCCCTTAACAGATACATCCCTTTCATCGTATAGTCCTAGTCCAATAAAGTAAAACATTTGTAAATCACCCGTATACTTTTTTTTAGTATTTCATTTCCATTTAATTAGTTTTTAATTGATAAATTTAATAATCTTGGTATTAAATATTAAATTGCTGATGTAAAAATGTAATGAGGAATCCAATGATCGGAATAAAAGTTCCAAAGAACAACGCAGATAAAATACGTAAAGTTCTATTAAATCACAACATAATAAAACTTGACATGAAAATAAAACGAGTCGAAGACTTTGTTTATATTCCGCTAACTAACACCCCTGATAAGGAACTAATGGAAGAATTAAATGTCTATGAAGCTAACATTGTTAACATAGAATTTGAAATTCATACAAAAGGACCTAAAAGCCTTAAAGATTACCTAAAAGATAAAATAGATACCGACCTTATCGAAGAAATCAAAAAATCCTTTGACATAATAGGTGAAATTGTAATACTCGAAATTCCTGAAGAATTTGATGAATATAAATATATCATTGGAGAAGCCGCACTTAAATTCACCAAAAGACAGGCCGTTTATCGTAAAACAAGTAAAATAAAAGGAATAATTCGAACACGTGAACTTGAACATCTTGCTGGTGCGGATAACTCAGTTACGATACACAGAGAATTTGGTAATAGATTCAAACTGGATGTTAAAAAAGTATACTTCAGCCCACGTCTGGCAACTGAGAGGAGAAGGCTATCCCAACAAGTAGCGGATAAAGAGATTATTGTAGATATGTTCACTGGTATTGGACCATTTTCTATTTCAATTGCAAAGGAACATATAGTGAAAATATATGCTATAGATATCAATCCTGACGCTTACAACTATCTTAAAGAGAATATTAAGTTAAACAAACTAAAAGGAACTGTAATCCCACTCATTGGAGATGTTGAGGAAGTTCTAAGCGGTTTGAATATAAAATCAGATCGTATAATAATGAATCTCCCAGGAACAGCATGGAGTTTTCTAGATATAGCTATAAAATCTTTAAAACCAGGAGGTGTGCTTCATTATTATGAATTTGCATCAGAATTTCAGATACCCATCGATAAGATTATAGAAACAGCATATCCACGTAAAGTTGAGGTTATAAATCGTAGAAAAGTCAAATCTAAAAGTCCTGGAATTTGGCATATGGGTATCGATGCCAGAATATACTAAATTTTATTTTAAAAATATTAAGAGTGAAAATATATTTAATTCACTCATTCAAAATGGTTTAATAATTCCATCTTCTGTAATTATACCGGTTATTAAGTCTGAAGGAATTATATCAAAGGCAGGATTTTCGATTTCTGTACCCTCAGGGGCTACTCTAGAATTTCCAAAGTAAATTACCTCATCAGCATCTCTTTCTTCTATTTCAACATCATATATAGAATTTTCACTATCAAAAGTACTTTTAGGAGCTGCCACATAGAATGGAATATTAAATCTTTTTGCTGCAAGAGCAACCATTAAAGAACCTATTTTATTGGCAACACCGCCCTTTGCAACACGATCTGCTCCTACAACTACTTTATTAACCATACCCTTTTGCATCAAATGTCCGGCAGCACTATCAACCGCTAATTTTACAGGAATATTTTCTTGCTGCATCTCAAAAACACTTAGCCTAGCACCCTGACACAATGGTCTTGTTTCGTCGCATATAACCTTAATATTTTTTCCCTCATCATGGGCAGCCCGTAAAACACCAAGAGCAGTTCCATAATCGACACAAGCCAATGCACCAGCATTACAATGAGTTAATATTGTATCCCCATCGTCAATTATTTCAGAACCGTTTCTACCAATTGCCATGTTGGTTTTTACATCTTCATCATACATTCTTAGAGCTTCATCCAATGGTGATTTTGAGTTTAATACTCGATCAACAGCCCAAGCAAGGTTTACAGCTGTGGGTCTGGCGTCTTTGATTTCCGCTCCAGCCTTTAATAAATCTTCTCCAGAAATATCTGCTAACACAACCCCAAATGCAGCTGCAACACCAATAGCTGGTGCACCACGAACTTTCATAGTTTTTATAGCATTAATAACATCTTTATAAGTTTTACATTCATGATAAATAATTTCATCGGGTAGTAGAGTCTGGTCAATTAAAAAGAGTTTATTATCCTTCCAGTACATTGTTTTCATAAGTTGCACTTCCTATTTACAGTTATAATTAGAAGAGATTTATACTAAAAAAAGGGAAAATATGGAAAATAAAAGAATTTTACAGATTAGAAGTGACTAGATGGTGTCATGTCCAGATGTTTATCTTCTTTACCCGGAACACCAAATGCATCTGCCCTACATTGAGTACATGCTCTGAAAACTGGTATTATCTCTTCAACTGCATCCCTTACTTCACTTAATTCTGCACATCCAGGTTTAGGTGTGTCCTTAAATTTGTGCATTGGTATTAATGGTATTACATTCATGAGGGATGCTCCCTGTTCTTTAACCCTCTTTGCAATATCCATGATATGTTTATCGTTAACTCCAGGAATAAGAACAGCATTGACCTTGACAACCACTCCTCTTTCAGCCAGCATCCTAATACCTTTAAGCTGATTTTCTGATAGTATGTTGAAAGCTTCCTCTCCAGTGTAGAGTTCACCGTTGTAGAAAACATTGGAATATATCTTACTTCCTATTTCAGGGTCAATTGCATTAACTGTTACTGTAACAGTATTTATATTAAGATCTGCAATTTCATCAGCCTTCTCTGGAAGTAAAAGTCCGTTAGTACTCATACATTTGATAAGATCTGGAAATTCCTTATCAATCCTTTTAAAGAATTCAAATGTTTCATTATTGAAAAGAGCATCTCCAGGCCCTGCTACACCAACAACTGCTATAGGCATCTCGGATGTAACCTTTTTTACATGTTCAACCGCTTGATCAACAGTCATAACACGTGATGCTACACCAGGACGCTGCTCACATTTATTTATTTCTCTTGTGCAAAAATCACAGTGAATATTACATTTAGGTGCTATTGGAACATGAATTCTCCCGACTTTATCGTGCATTTTCTCATTGAAGCACGGATGCACCTTTGTTATATGGGCAAATCTTGATTCATTCATTTTTAACCTCCGCAATAATCTCATCAGTTTTCTTAAGCCATTCATCCTTCATCATTTCATCTGTACACGTTAATGCGATAATATTATCTTCTGATCTATGATCTATAACCCTGAAACCCTCGGGTATAATTCTAAAAATTGCATCGTAAACCTTTTTCTTAAGGTCATCTTGGGGATCACGTACCACCATCCCCTCTAAATCAGTTCTGGGGTCGTCTATTATTACTTCATAACGATTAGATTGGTGTATTTTGTTTCTTCCTTCCCTTTCCCAAAGTTTTTCTAATAGATCAGGCAGATATGTTTCGTCTTTGATCTTTATAAACATTTCATTACCTGCCTTGTTAAATTCATATTCTGTGAAATCTTCTATAACAATTGGTTGTGAAGCCTTTTCCAATTTAACAACTATTATAAATAAAGGTTCTCTAGGGTCTACATAAACCCGTAAATCAGCAATTGAACGGGTTACTTGGACTTCTTGAAGGATGTGCCTAACAATCATGTCATAGACAGCTGCTCCATTTTCGTCGTAACATTCTACCTTCATTTCTTTTCTCCTAAACCAGATACTAAAAGTGCAGAACCAACAGCACCAATATATTGGGAGTATTCAGGGACTATAACTTCTATACCGCCTAGTACTGTACTTACAGCTTCAACGAGTCCGCCTATAAGTGATGTGCCTCCAACTTGTATCAGTGGTTCTCTTAGATCTATCTCTTGAAGTTGTTGTTCGTATACTTGTTCAGCTACAGAGAAACATGCAGCTGCAGCAACATCTTCCTTAGATCCACCTGCTGCTAGCGATGTTACCAGATCCTGTATACCGAACACTATACAGTAGCTGTTAAGTGCTGCATTTTTATAGTTTCCCTTGAGTGCAAGAGGTCCAAGTTCACTTATATCAATACCTAACCTTCTAGATGTCATTTCAAGGAATCTTCCAGATGCACCAGCACATATACCGCCCATGGTAAAGTTATCTGGTATTCCATCGTTTACTGTTATGACCTTGTTGTCCATTCCACCAATATCAAGAACGGTTGCTTCTCCTTTTTGCTTATTTGCAAGATAAACCGCACCCTTAGAATTGACACTCAACTCCTCTTGGATAAGTGCCGCGTTTAAGTGGTGTCCAATCCTTAACCTACCATAACCTGTCACACCAATACCTTCGACATCTTCGAGTTTATAGCCTGTACCCTCAAAGGCCTGTTCCATTCCAGTATTGGCTGTTTCTATAACATCCCCTGTTGGAAGCCAACCAGTACCTATTACTTTGTTATCTTCCATTAAAACTGCTTTTGTTGTTGAAGAACCTGAATCTACACCCATTGTAAGGCCTTCTTGTTTTTCACGGGCGAGCAGACTTTTCCTTGCAACTATGGTTGAAAGTGCTTCCATTCTTATGAAAAGTTCGTCTGCTTTGGTTCTTTCGGTGAATGAATATGTTACAACAGGTAAGTTTGTGTTCTGTTGTATGAACCTTCGGATTTCGTTCCGTACTAATGCTCCTTCAGCACATCTAAAGCAAGTTGCAATAAAAACGGCATCTGCATTTGTTTTTCCTTCAACTATTGAGGTGGCCCTTGCTATCATCAGTCTTATTCCCGTACTTTGAGCATTGAATCCGAATTTTTTATAGGCTTCATCTATATAATCAAGATCTGCTTCGGGGATGATGATTTTGGCTCCGAATGTTTCAGCAGCCTTTTCAATCTCCTTTTGAATACCACTATAATCTGTTCCACATGATATTTGAGCTATGTTAACCATTTGATTCCCCTTCCTTTCCTAACCCATCTAAGAATGTGTTAATTTTGTTAACAACTTCCATTGTTTCTTCCTTTGTTGTTGGATAATGTAATTCTAGTAGAGGTATGCCGCGTTTTCTAAGGCAGAACATTGATAGTTCATTGGTACGGGCACATCCAATACATCCAAAACCAAATGGAGCATCTTCCATTATTATAGCTGCTTCTGCTGCTTCTATAAGGGGACCAAATATTGCCATTCTTCCCCTAACACCTGAGGGTACTTCTATGGCTGCATATTTAAGGCCCTTGATTGGCTCTTCTTCAGTAATGTTTAATGGTGGTGAATCAATCTCCACATCTGTAACTCTTTTTCTAATCTCTTTCTGCAATACAAGTGCTTCATGCCCCTTTCTTTCCACGAGGTCGGCTAATATAAGAGAGTTAGGAGGGAAAATTGCTATTTTCAATAGAACTCCCCCTTAGAGTTGTTGGGTTTGATCTGTTCTGGTCTTTTAGTCATTTGCATTATATCACTGTAAATTCCCTGTGTAGTATCAATAACACCTATAGCTGCTGTTATTCCATCATTTTCTATTAAAGGAACTGCCAATATTGGGATTCCTTTATAAGAACCTTCCATAGGAGCTTCATTATATATCTTTCCATCTTTAAGGACCTTTTCAAGAATTGGGCCCGTGTAATTGTTGTCTATTACTTTGCCTTCTTCTATTCTGACTCCTTTGGAATTTTTGGTTCTCATGGTTATTGGTAGTCTATTCACAAGTTCGTGTATTGCCATTGCTAAGGGTGTAATTTCATCCCCAGTTGATGATTTTGTTAGATTCATTCTTCCACTCCTTTGCAAATTTTTTTAAATGTATCAACAGATACTTTGGTTGGTTTTTTTAGACTGACTTTCTTGGGGTGTTCTAGAGCTTCGCTTACAAATCCTAATAATTCAAACTCTTTCTCAAGTTGATGAAATCCTTCCCTTGCACCGCCTCTTTTAGCCCTACATCTTCTTGGATCTCCTGGGGGAAATCCTCTATCTTTAGTAAATATGTTACAGTAGTCGAGGTTTCTAGCTTGTTCAACTGCTTTGTTTACAACAGATTCTTCACCGTTAACAACTGCACCGTAACATGTTGATTTTATTGTAAGTGGAAGTTCCATCATATGAAGTTTTCTTATAAGTTCGGGTTGGCTTATATTTGCAGCAGGTCCTAATATAATCATACGAGTTACTTTAGAACTTTCGTCTAGCGACATAAACTGTATCTCCTTCCTTGAATTTTTCAAGATTTTCAATTCCTTCTAAAACTTTACCCACTATATTAGTTCCAGGGAATGGTTCACCTGTTGGGCCGAATTCATCGTTATTCTCAAATCTAACACCAATAACACCTATCTGTCTTCTTGACATGTTGGTTACTCCTATTTCTCCTGCTTTTACACAACCGATAGGAATATTTTCTGGAATCAAGTTCTTAGATTCTTTGGGATTTCCTTTAAACATCATAACCTTCATTCCGGGAAATGCAAATAATACATCCAAGGAGCCAACAGGTGAATCAAGCAGTCCTGTAATTTTCTGGAAGTACCATGCGGATCTAGGGACTTTGTCATAGATTTCTACATAGACGATCTTACTATCAGGTACACCCATTGTTTTAACCTGTTTTTGGTCAATAATTTCCATTGTATACTTTGGATTCTGTGTTACAACTATAGCATTGTCGTCTTGGGATCCTTCTCGGATCTGCTCGATTCCACGAGATTTTAAAAGTTCTTCTGCTTCTTTTTGAATCAATCCAAGTGTCATTATTCTGTGTGGAACAGTTTGAACTGTTACTTTATCGCCTTTACCTGCGATATCCATAAGTTGTATTCCCTTGGTTACATTACCTATAACTGTATGGGAAGGTGTTGAGACTCTGTCTTCCCTATAAACATAAATACGACCAATACCATTTCCTTTATTTCTGAGTGTAACAGTACCCCTTCTTCTTTGACCTATATGTTCTGGTTCTTTTTCAAGTCCTTGTAATCCATAAAATCCTACAAATGAATCTGATTCATAGTCTACAGTAAGTACACCATTTTCTGATAGTGCATATAAATGCTCAACCGAACTCGGGGATTTATTTGAGGGTTCTATTAGTACATAGGTGAACAGTTCATTCCCATCAAAGATTTCAGTTTCTAGTTTGGTGATTGCAGCACTCTGTATTATGCTCTTTCTTTCTACAACAGGTTTAACACTCTTTACAACATCATCATCGGTAAGTTCCATTATAGTCTTTTTTCCACCAATAACCCTTGCAAATACACCATTATTCTCTTGAGGAGCACCATAAACCGATTTATGTTTTTCTTTGCTGAATATTATGTGGGTTGCTTCAGCAGTAAAACCTGATAAACTGAGAATTACGTCCCATGTTTGGTATTCGTGTTCATCACGAGTGGGTTTTAAATCTGTTGTTATTGGTCCGAGGGCCACTTCATTCGATGTTGTCCAACGTATTCTGAGATTTTCAAATTCTCTGAATTTTTTCTTCCAAGTTTTAATTAGTACAGGAGGTAAATCAGGTAAAAGTTCAATTATTATGCTTCCTCTTGTTGTTTTAAAACTGTATTTATTGACGTGTCTTTCAATTTCTTCCTTGCCCTTGATGACTCCTAATACACAGCCCTCACTGTAGGGTGCATTAGAAGCATCTATTGCATCTTTTATGGTAGAACCATCTGGGAGTGTTATTTCAACCCCGTTGACCTTTACAAGCATAAAATCTCCTTCTTTTTATAAGATTTTAATTTTTGGATATTTTCTCTTTAATACCCATTATTATTTCTTTGTCAAAATCAAAGACAATTTCTTCTTGATCATCATGTGTCAAGTATAATTTTTTCTCTTCAGTAATAGTGCCTGCTACCATCGAGTTTAAACTCACTTCTTCAAGCATTTCAATGGTTTCTTCCAAATTATCCTCTTTTGCTGTTAAAACAAATCCAGATCCAGGGTAGAGTTTTAGCCATTCCTCCCAGTTTACCTTGGAATTTCTCGGAATCTTTTCCAATTCAATTCTAGCCCCTACACCTGAAGCTTCTAATAACATTCCTAATGTTCCTAAAATTCCAGGATTACTTATATCTTTACCTGCTGTTAAAAGATGTTTCCGTGCAATGCTGTTCATAACCAAAATTTGTGACTGAACCTTTTCTGGTGTTTTATTGGTTGTTGTATCCCAGTTTAAAGGGAAATTAGGATGCTGTTGACCATCAAGATCAATTGCAATTATAACATTATCACCAACATTTGCACCGCCACTTGTAATCACATCATCCTTACCAACTATTCCAGTTATTGAAACATCAAGGGCTGTATATGGAGTATCTGGATGTATATGGCCACCTATCATTGGTACTCCGAATTTCTCCACTCCTTCTTTGATTCCTTTCATAATCTCATTACATAATTTAGTATCGTTTATTGAGATAACATTGGTCATGCCCATTGGAACACCGCCCATTGCTGCTATGTCGTTAACATTAACGAGGACGGAACAGTATCCTGCCCAGCGTGGGTCTCCTTCCATTAATCTGCCCCACATTCCATCGGCAGCCATTAATAAAAGATTATTATTTCCAATATCGATTGCAGAAGCATCATCACCAAATCCTAGAGCTGTTCTGCCTGAAATATTATAAGTATCATCGAGTATTTGTGTGGCTTCCCGAATAAAATTTTTACGGGTTATTCCATCATAACTTCTTATAGAATCAACAAGAGCATTTAAATCCAATTCTACACCCCTCGTATATTAATTAATCCTAATTATGTTTCAAATTATATCTACTGGTGGTATTGCTTATGATTTGTATTATTTTACTTTTAAAATTTTCTATGTTTTCTATTTCCATGGTCTGTTTTCCATTAAATAGTTCTGAAAATATTTTTTTACCTACAATATCATCATAACCACTTTCCAGCTCCACGATCATAGATCCAACGGTTCTAAATCCTTCCTCAACTACTCTGTCCAGATCTCCGTCTGTTATTCCTATTATTGGAACCTTAAATCGGTATAGTATATCAGCTGCTACTAGTGTTGTATCGTCACCCACAGTAACAACTAGGTCAGAATCTTTCAGTTTATAGATATCTTCTGCAGCATGGCTTAAATATGAAATATTAAGTTTATTGTGTTTATTAATAAGTTCAATTTTCCTATCGATAATTCTTGGTTTTATCCTGGATCTTCTTAACAACCCGGTCTTAACGACTGCAGTATCCAATTCTATCTTTCCAAGCTTTTCAACACCGTGTTCCTTGATTATTCCACCTAATATCTGGATTAAATTCCCATTTTCAGTTATCAATGTAACATCGTTTGAAGTTGACTTTCCAACCACTATACCGTTTAGAAATATATTCTCATCTGCAGATACACCTGCTATTTTTCGATATACTGTAGTGTCATTTCCTGTTGGTTTAGATATACAATTAGTTTCCACATCTTCTTCTACCTCAGATGGATTCATAACCTTCAATTTCAAATCGTTGGCCACAGCATCTGCCAAATCGATCTGATTGGATTTCCAAGGTATGATTGTTCCATCAGGCTCACCTGGTCTTTCAATCTGTATTAAGTTGGGATCACTTTTACATCTGTTATAAACTTTATATCCAAATGCGTGTCCTGTAACACTGGACTTTCCATAATTTATTAGGAAAACCACATCAGAATCTTTTGAAATTTTGTCAATTGACTGACTAGGAAGCAGTTTATTACTTATATCTATTGATCCTTCTAGATTTGCATCTATAACAGCAGTTCGACCCATTGTACCACCAAGTCTTGCTTTTACTGTACCATAATTTTTGAGAAGACCTAATATCTTCTCAGCAAAACCAGTATCCACTATTTGGGGTCCGTGAACAACCACACCTATTCTCATTTTCTGATGATTTTTTTGTCTATTGATTGTTTTTTTATACATTTTATATCTTAGTTCTTAATTGTATCATGAACATTTAATATATTTTAGTATTTAAGATAAAAAATAATCCTCCAAATAATCTGTTAAAAATG
>Ga0224527_1000823_pt1 | contig 18281 bp, 28 predicted proteins | sample CBST0metaG_FD_179882 | JGI IMG/M metagenome (GOLD analysis project Ga0224527, IMG submission 179882) | Peat soil microbial communities from Stordalen Mire, Sweden - C.B.S.T0 | ecosystem: Environmental > Terrestrial > Soil > Wetlands > Peat | place: Sweden: Norrbotten County, Stordalen Mire... | reverse complement strand
CATCCGGGTACTATGCCAAACTAGCATCATCCGGGGACTATGCCAAACTAGCATCATCCGGGTACTATGCCAAACTAGCATCATCCGGGGACTCTGCCAAACTAGAAGTAAACGGCAGATATTCCGTAGGGGCTGGAATTGGATATGACAATAAAATTAAAGGTGTTATTGGCTCATGGATCACGCTTGCCGAATGGAAATATGATAAAGAAATAAATAGAACTATACCAGTGTGCGTCAAGAGCGTGCAGATTGATGGCGAAATCATCAAGACTGATACTTTCTATATGCTGAAAGACGGGGACTTTATTGAAGTGGACTAAATAAATTGGGAGGTAGCCAAAATGGGCAGAGAAATTAAATTTAGGGCGTATTGTCCAACAACAAAAGAATGGTTTGATCGAGTATTAGCCAGTAAATATAAAGACGGTCCATGCGCTATTGTGTGGGATAAAGAACGGAAAGAATGGGTTAATCACGATGGACCATTAATGCAATTCACAGGTCTTAAAGATAAGAACGGTGTGGAGATTTTTGAGGGCGACATCTTAGACATAACAGGAGAATTATTTTCTGATTTTGGGAGATTGGCAACAGGAAAATTTGATACAACTTATAAAAAAGTAATATGGATGGAAGATTCTTGGGGATGCGAAGTTGTAAAAAGTAATCATTCTGTAATTAGTTCAAAATGTAAAAATTTAAAAGTGACTGCTAAGTATGGTGTTGTTATCGGTAATGTTTATTCCGTTCCCGAATTACTAGGTGCAAAATCATGATCAACAAAATTCAAACAGCGCAATCGCTAAAAAACAATCTTAAATCAATCAACGTAGCACCTGCAAGGGTTGAATGTACTAAAACCCCACTTGAATCGTTTCAAGACATTTTAAATTATGAGATGCGGAGGTGTAAGTGATGTCTGAATTAAAACCCATCGTATGCAAACTTGCAGACAAGCCTAAAACATACCGTAAAGACGGCTGGCGCATGGTAAATGGTAAATGGGTAGCCAATGATCCTAAGTGGAATATGGGCGAGGTTGTGAGTCATAAATCAAAAGTATTTAAGGGAAAGGGGAGATATTATGTGTGAGTTAAGCGATATTTGCACTAGGGATTTGGTTGAGGAATTACGGAGCAGAGAGCCGTTTGATACCGACATCAATGTCGTGGTCAACGAACGGGCTAGTGGTGTTTGGGTAGTATCCGCACCAGGGCAAAAGGAACCGTTAGTTGGTAAGGGCGAGGTAATTATAATTTCGGTAAAGGGGTTGTATTAAATGTCAAAAATAAAAAGATTGGTAATTAAAAACTGTCTTGGGATAGAAGAATTGGCCTTTAACCCTGGTCAAATAACAGTTATTAGTGGTGGAAATGAGCGCGGGAAAACTTCTATTTTGGAAACGATTGAAAAAGTTTTATATAACTCTGAACGTAGGGCTAAATTTGTACGTAGCGGATCAGATAAGGCTTACATAGAGTTAGATACTGATGATGGGATGAAAGTCGAAAGAACGATAAGCTGTGATGAATCAGGCGTAGAATCAAGTAATTCAAAAGTTACGGTTGGTGGAATACCAGAAAAAGCACCTGAATCTTATCTTAAGAATTTGTTCGGTCAAAAAGGCAAGAAAAAGGCTGATGTATTTGCCTTTAATCCGGTTGATTTAATGACTAAAAAAGATACTGAACAGACGGATATTTTGCTTGGACTTATGCCTATATCTTATACAGAAGAAGAAGCAAAAGAAAAATTCGGTATTGTTCCGCCAGTTGATTATAGCAAACATGGCCTACAGATCATTAAGGACTTGGAAAAGTATTGGTACGATGCAAGACGTGAAGCTAATAGTGCGGTTAAGGCCACTAGTAATGAATCAGTAGCAGTGGCAAAACGCCTGCCTGATAACTATCAAATAGCAGATTGGGAGAATATTGAACTAAGCAAATTATATGATGAATTAAGGGCTGCTGAAAAAGTTAATGTTTACCGTGATAAAGCCCAAAAAATCATTGATGATCATGAGTCAATAATTGAACAAATTAACAATAAATATTTGCTGAAAGAAAAAGAATTGCAGGAATTTAAAGAATTTAAAATGTCGAAAGTTCGCAAGGATATTGAAAGCGAAAAAGGTATTATTCAGGCTGAAATATCCGATATTGATGCAAACATTGAGTCATGCCAGGAACAGATTAGAAGTATTGAAAAAAATATTGAGGTTTTAAATAATAACAAGACCGCCAAACAAACCGAACTTAAAAATATTGACTCAATGGGTCTTGTTGGAAAAGAAGATGCCATTGACCGGGAAAACGCTGCTAAATTGGAAGCAATCAATAATGATAAAAAAAGAGAAGTTGACGAAAAACAAGATACCAAGACTAAAGCTGAAAAATATTTAAGTGAAAAACCTGCAATTTACACAGAACCAATGGAATTTAATTGTAAACACGTTGAGACGATGAAACAACATTTAGGACTAGCCAAAGAGTTACAAGGGATCATGAAACGGCTAGAAAACAATGAATTGATAGCGCAAGAATACGATAATTTTGTCCAATATTGCCGTGAAAAACCTGCTGAATTATTAAAAACTATTGAATTGCCTTTTGATGGGATTGGTATTAATTCGGATAATCTTATCACGTTGAACGGGCTGCCTATTAAAAATCTTTCTACTAGTAAGCAAGTGCGTGTATGTCTTGATATTGCAAGGGTTTACGCTAAAAATAATCCTTTGAAATTAATTTGTATTGATAAACTTGAATGTCTAGATGAAACTGTTCGTAAAGAATTTTTAACCCAAATTGAAGAAGATAGTGAATGCCAATTTTTTGTGACATTAGTTACTGATGGAGATTTAAAAATAGAAACTAGGGGTGAAAGATAATGGCTGATTTAGCAACGATACCAGCTTTACAAAGTTTACTGGCTAATGTGAGTGTAAAGAAACGATTTGAAGATATGTTAGGTAAGAAATCGGCAGGGTTTATGTCGTCAATAATGACTATTACTAACGGCAATCAACAATTGCAGCAATGCGATGCTAAAACAATTCTTTCGGCAGCTAGTATTGCAGCAACATTAGATCTACCAATTAATCCTAATTTAGGATTCGCGGCAATTGTCCCATACGGCAAAGATGCAACTTTCCAGATGATGTATAAGGGATATGTACAGTTAGCTATGAGAACGGCACAGTATGAAGCTTTAAACTGCGCAGAGGTATATGAAGGTGAATTAGTATCTAGAAATCGCGTTACTGGTCAGATTGTTTTTGATTACGACAAGAAAGCATCAGATAAAATCATTGGCTATTGTGCTTATTTAAAAATGGTTAACGGTTTTGAAAAATATTTATATATGACTTATGAAGAAGTCGAAAAACACGCCAAAAAATATAGCCAAACTTATAAAAGTAGTAAAGATTTTGTGAGAAATAAAAGCAAATGGACTACGGATTTTGATGCGATGGCCCTTAAAACAGTACTTAAGTTATTGATTAGTAAATGGGGAATTATGAGCATTGATATGCAGACTGCCGTACTAGCAGATCAGGCAGTGGTTAGAGAGAATGTCAGTGGCGAACCAGAATTTGATTATGCAGATAATAACACTATCGACATTGAAAAAGTACAGGTTGATTCACCTACTGAAGATGAATTTCAAGAATATTTAAGACAAGAAGCACTTAAAGAAGGTGCAAAATCATGATATTAACATCTGAAAATTACTTTAGCCGGGAAGCGAGTTTGGCATATATGTCAAACTCCCAATACAGCAGCTTTATTGAATGCGATTCTAAAGCAATGGCTATGTTGTCAGGCGAGTGTGAGGATAGTAATAAGGATGCCTTTTTGATCGGCTCTTATGTACATGCCTGGAACGATAACAAACTTGAAGAATTTAAGGAACTTAATAAAGATACTCTTTATCAAAAAAACGGTAAAATGTACGCCAAATATGAAATAGGACAAAAAATGATTGATGCAATTAAGCAAGATTCTTTTTCAATGTTTGTTCTATCACAAGGGGAATCAGAAGTTATTTTGACCGCTGAAATGTTTGGCACCCCATGGAAGATAATGCTTGATCGTGATGATGAAAAGAAATGGGTAGAAATTAAAACTACTCGAAGCATCAAAGAATTATCTTGGATTTACAACGAAATTACAGATAAGAACGAACAAGTTAACTTTATACAAAAATGGAATTATATCCGAAATGCTGCTGTATATGCTGAGATTGAAAGACTGGCCCGTGGGCGTGAATCATGGAAAGAAGCAGTCATGCTTGCAGTATCCAAAGAGACACCAGTAGATAAAGAGATAATAAGCCTGTTTAACCCTAACGTACAGGAAGACGTTAATGTTTTTACTGAAAAACTAAGAGAAGTTGAAATCAATATGCCAAGGATATTGGCAGTGAAAAGCGGATTAGAAAAGCCCATACCATGTAATACTTGTGATTATTGCATTTCTAAAAAAAAACTAAAGCATATTGTACATTGGTCTACTATCGGTAATCAAAGATGTTAGTAAAAAGAATTTATTCACCCTCTGAAATTAAAAAAATAACTGATAGCCTAGTTATTTTAATCGACACAAGAGAGAAAAAAGTAAACCACATCACTAATTATTTTGATCGCGAAAATATTAGATATGAGTCCATGAAATTGGATTATGCGGATTTTAGCTTTTACGTTCCTAGATTCCCTGTATTGGGTATTATACAAGACGTTTATTTTGATAAAAAAATAGCGATTGAACGTAAAGCAAATTTGGATGAACTGGTTGGCAATCTTACTAAAGATGATGGTGCAAGGCTTGAAAGAGAACTAATCAGAAGCGGCAGCGCAAAATTATCTTTGATGATTGAAAACGCTTCATTGTTTGATGTGATAACTAAAAAATATATGACAAATTATAGTCCTGTTAAATTTTTAAAGTGGATTAAACGCATTGAAAGCAAATATGGCGTGACTACTGATTTCGTTAGCCCTGTACATAGCGGTGTAAATATTTATTGCACTATGCAGCAGTATTTGGGTGAGATATCAGAAAGGGGGATTTTATAATGGCCTTCACAAAACTTCAAGACCGCAAATGCGGCAATTGCGTACATCCAGATTCAGAAACATATAGAGCAGTCAAGAAAGTAATTTGCTATCTAAAAGGCAAAAAAGATGGCGAGGTTGTTGCTATGAGTGTTCAAGATAAAGATCCCGGGTGTAATCATTGGTTGAGTAAATAAAAATGAGGTGGTGAAATGCAAGACAGTATCCCAATACACCGCGGCATATTAAAACATTGGATATATTCCGATTCTGATTATTTTAAAGTTTGGGTAACTATGTTGTCTCGAGCGAGATATCTAGCGGAACCTAAAAAAGGACTATATCAAAACGTAAATTACACCTTAAATCGGGGCGAATTTTTGTTCGGCAGAAAGAAGTGGAATGAGGATACAGGGGTCAGCGAACAGAAACTTAGAACCTTAATAAAGAAGCTATTAAGAGAAGAAATGATTGTTAACCTCTCAACAACTTCTAAGTTTACAATATTTTTAATTGTAAACTACGAAAATTTCAACCAGCAGACTAACCAGCAACAAACCCACGAAGAACAAGGGGTTGATGATGTAGGCGAACCAGCACATCAACCACCTGATAACCAGCATCTAACCAGCAATCAACCAGCATCTAACCAGCATCTAACCACTAATAAAGAAGGTAATAAGAAAGCTAAGACGGTAAAGACGGTAAAGACTAATATATATACTTCTGAATTTGAATCTTTTTGGTCAGCTTACCCTAAAAAGAAATCAAAAAATGATGCACTAAAAGCGTGGAATAAAATCAAACTTACTGATGATTTGTTGATCGCTATTATGGACGGATTACAGAGATCAATAAAATGTGTTGATTGGGTAAAAAATGGTGGTCAGTTTATACCATATCCTGCAACATGGTTAAATGGCGAACGGTGGACGGATGTAGTCGAAGAAGCGCAGACGGATTTATTTACCAACAAACCTAAAATGTCAAAAAGAGAACAGCAATTGGACGAGTTCGGAAGGATGATGGAAGACTATGACAGGTGTAATGTGCAAAAAACTTCTGATGATGTGTTCTGCGAACTACCCCAACTACGGTGAAGACATAAAAGCTAAAGGTGTTCTTTGGATGGGTGAGTTTCAAAAATATCAAGATGATCTAATGGAAACCGCAGTAAGATTATGTATTAGTTTTTGCAAGAAGTTTCCTACTGTATCTGACATAAAAGATGCTATTAAGGATTTGGCATATGAGGAACAAACCAAGCCTAAACAACTACCATGGGATGTGAAAAGAGATTACGAGATATCAGCAAGAGCATTGAAGTTTGTCCACGATGGCAGAGCAGCTGAATATATGGCAAGCGTAGATATAACCAAACTTCACCAGTACGCTAGAGTGCATTTCCCTGACATAAGCGCTGAAATGGTCAGAAAAAACTATTCAGAACTAATTGAGGGTATGGAAGCAATGGAACGGTGCAGTGCTTGCAGGATGGGCAGAAATCAATGTGTTACGCAGGGATGGACCACAAAACACTGGATGAACAGCAAGACGGGATATGTAAGTAAAGAGATGGCACAATGCCATAAAAATAATTAGATAAAAGGGCGGTAGATAATATGAATAAAGTAATTGTAGTCGGCAGATTAACCCGTGATCCAGAAGTAAGATACACCCAAGCAGGAAAAGCGGTAGCATCATTCAGTGTAGCAGTAGACAGTGGGTTTGGTGACAACAAACGTGCAGATTTTATCCCTGTAGTCGTATGGGACAAGCTGGCTGAAGTCTGCGGAAATAATCTTACTAAGGGGCGCAGGGTACTAGTCGAAGGTAGATTGCAAATTCGTGATTATGAAGATAAAGATGGTCAGAAGCGGCGTGCTGCTGAAATTATAGCCCAGAACATCGAGTTTTTGGACACTAAAAAAGACGGACAACAAACAACTCCTAAAGCTGATGCACCGGGTAAGAATATGGCAGGCGGTTATGATGTATCTAGTTTTGGCACGGAAGTTTTCCCTGAAGAAGAAATTCCTTTTAACTAAACCTCTATGATGCGCCTAGTCATGGAGGGTACTAAACAGGCGAAAGATAAAAAGATGAAAACTAAAATTTGTCGTGAATGTGGCGAAGATTTACCGATTGAAAATTATTATAAGCATAAGGAAATGGGTGATGGCCATCTAAATAAATGCAAAGAATGTGTAAAATCAAGAGTTAGCAATCATCGGGAAGAAAATATTAAAGAAATTAGGGAATACGATCGCGAAAGAAGTAAAACACCACAACGAAAAGCGAAATCAATCGCAATCAGTAATAAGCGAAGACATGAAGTTGAAGGGTACCAAGCTTGCCATAATGCGATAACTAGGGCAATAAAGAACGGGATAATGGTTAGATCTAACACCTGTCAAATATGTGGTAGCAATGGAAGAGTAGAAGCGCATCATAATAATTATCTTGAAAAGTTAAAAGTATTGTGGCTATGCCCTTGCTGCCATAAATCCTATCACAATGGGAAAAATGAAAAAGCTGAAAGAATACGTAAGATTGTAGATTTATTGCTTATGGTTCGTGATGATATTGTTTCGGAAGAAGATTAAAACATAAAAGAAGAGATGGCGAGATGCCAGAAGGGAGAGTAAATATGGGCAAGAAATGGACTGAATGGCAAGACACTGAAAAAGAACTAGCCTTACAAATGAGGCAAGAAAAGTATACATACCAAGAAATTGTAAATAAATTAGGAAAGAGTTTTCAAGCAATCAATGGATTCTTTAAACGGCATGACACGGCAATTAGGCTTGAAAAGCGCATGAATGGCGAGATTGTTACTAATAGCAGATGTTTACCAGAGATTGAACACGAACGCAGGATGGAGCTATATAACAAAGGATTGACTGATATTGAAGCAGGTGAGGTATTAGAAATATCATCACACGCCTATACCTCATGGCGAATTGCCCGTGGGCTGAAACCACATATCAGACATGCTCAAAAATCTCACACTAAAACGGTCCCTATAACTAAAGTACCTGAGCAGCGCAAGGTATTTACAATAGCCGATCTTAAATATTACAAGCATAACCCACCATCAAAGATAGTTAGCCATTACGGTGAACTAAAGATAATTGCTGATAAAGAATTGGTTGAACGCGAATTCCAGAGGTTAGGAATCGTGTCAGTAGGAACGTTGAATCATGGAATGATAGCGCAGGTCGAATATGGCTATCAGTAAAAACCCCAATCACACCTACAGTTCCACCCCAAATAACTGTAAATACGATTTAAAAAGGAGAAATGATGATGAACGTAAAACAGGCAGCGGAATTATTAAAAACCTATGGTGGTTGTATCGTCGTAGATCATGAAGGAATTATTCAGCTAAATAGTGATTCTTTGATTGCATTGTTAGAACAGCAAACAAAAATAATAATCGAACAGCAAACTAAAAATACAGAGTTTGCAAATATAACCGATGAATATGTGAAAAACGGTTATAAATTAGCTGATGCCGTAGAACTAGTTGAAATAGAAAATAATTCTCTCAAAGCGCAATTAGAACAGCAAGAAAAGTATGCTGAGATAGGTAAATCTGTTAGTACCCTTAGACCAATTGAAGACTTACATGAAGATCATGGTGATGTTTTGTTGTGGCAATTGCCCATATGTGAAGCACCGGATGTTGGATCTTGTATAGATTGTAATTTTGATGAAAATTTATATACTCATTGGTCGCCACTACCAGCGGATCTTTGGGAGACAGTGGCGATGGATACTAAAAAAGGACAAGATTATTTATCACTTAAACAAATCATGTCAGACCCAGAAAACCAACCTAACCAGTATTGCCCACAAGATAGCTGTATGACGGTTAAAGAGTTGAGGGAGGAGCTTCAACAGGTGCAAGAAGAAAATAAAAAATGTCAAAGGTGTGGATCTTTTTTAGATGTTGAGCGTTTAGTGATTGAATTAAAACAAATACAGGACAAGGAGCGAGTCTTGCGGGAGGCGTTAGAAAGAATATTGAATCTCCATCGTACGCCAATTGAAAAATCAAGCAAGGATGGGCAAAACATGCGTTGGGATGGAAAAAGTTATACATACGATAACGAGGGAGATATCGCTAGAGAAGCACTCAAAAAGGATGATGAAAATGCAAAATAATGAAAATGAACTAGACAAAGCAATTGAACATTTCAGTTTTAGAATGAATATGTCGGTATGCGTGACAATGGATGAAAGTAACGGAAATAGATTGTTTAGGGATTTGTTACTTGAGTTAAAACAATTGCGCAAAAATGAATCCAACGCAAACAATTATCAAAAATTGGCAAGCAGAACGCTTAAATGTGAAATGACATACAAAGAAAAAATATCAATGCTATCAATGGGTTTAGCTGGTGAAGCTGGTGAGGTTGTCGACTTGCTAAAGAAACATGTTTATCACGGACATGGATTAGATGTTGATGAATTATCCAAAGAGCTAGGCGATGTATTGTGGTATGTAGCCGGAATAGCCACAGAAAACCATATGACATTGCAAGGCATCATGGATTATAACATTGAAAAGTTGAATAAGCGTTATCCTAATGGATTTAGCTGTGAAGATTCAATAAATAGAAAATAAGAAACGATAAGTACCTTTTTAGGCAATCTCACACCCACTCGCAAACAATAATTATTTTCAAATATTAAATGGTATGTAATATAGTATATTAAAATCGTATGAGGTTAGCAGAATTGGGGCTAGGTGAGTTTTAAATGGTACAAGAGTATGAATGTATGGGTTGGGGCTTAGAATTGACGTATGGAGGTAAAAACGATGGCAATTAACTTGATGTGTATGAATGGTAAGTGCAAGTTTTACTGGGAAGATTGTTGCACCAAAAACATGACTGAAAAACGCATGGTGATTGACGGGAATGGTAAGTGTGAGACGTTTGAAACCGGTGTGTCGGATTGGTATAGAGAGAGGGAGGATGGTGGCAACGATGCTAGTTGATCTAACAGAGCGTGAAATAACACTAATCCGTGGGGATGTACATAAACATGTTATTCCCCAAGATGAAAATCTTTATACCGAGTGGAATGTTATCGCATATAAACTAGATGCCGCTTTAGGGGTAGTGGAGGTTAGTGATGATGATTAAATTTACAGTGCAGGGCAGACCAATGGGCGCAGTAAGAATGACACAAAGAACAAAATTCACCGATCCGCAAGCGCAGAAGTATTTGGCTTACAAAGAGTTGGTAGGTTATAAGGCTAATAAATGCTTTTCGGAGCCGTTGCAGGGCGATGTAGGAATAAAAGTTGATTATTACTTATTTGGTGGCAGATTAATCGACCTTGATAATTTAATAAAAGGAACTTGTGATTCTTTAAATAAAATTGCGTGGGTTGATGACAAACAGGTGGTAAAGATAAATGGTGCTAGATTCACGGCACTGACTAAAAATAATGAACATGTTGAGGTTACAGTGTATCCAGTGTTGAGTGGTAAGAAATAAAGGCTATTTAAATTAGCATAATTAGGCGTACAAGCGAAGTTAATAACATCCGAAGGGTAATGTATGGGTTGATGGCTTGTACGCCTTAAAATGGAGAATTATTGTTTTGTAATAATGATTGTTGAGGAGTGTTGAAATGAAAAACGAACGCCATCAAAAAGTAGTTGACGCGCTATGGATTATATCTGATGATCACCTTTCACTTTGGGAAAATATAACTAATGGTTTATGCCCGAACGATATTGGTCTTGAAAATGTGTTTAAAGATATTAGTTGTGTGTCAGGACAATGTGAAATTTGTTGGTGCAAGGCAATGAAACAATTCAAGGGAGAGTGTTGAGCATGAAAGTTAAATTCTTAGAAACTGGCGAAATTTATGAAGTTGCTAGCCAGACTGATAGATTTTATGTTGTCGGAGAATATGGGCATATGTTGGCGATTGGAAAAAATGAAGCGGAGGTGGTTGATGATGAAGGTTAAGATTATAAAAGGTGATCCAATGCTCGTTGGTAAAATATTTGAAAATTTTAATGATGATAAAAGTTATTATCATATACAAAGTAAAATAGGCATCATTTTAGTAAAAAAAGATGATGCCGAAGTTGTGGAAGATGAAAAGAGTTGCGAGACTTGCGGACAACCAAGAGGTACAGAAGGTTATTGCTCATACGATTGTGATATTACCCATAAGTATTGGCAACCAATCAATCAGACGGAAGAAATCGAAAAGAAATGCGAAACTTGTAAAAATAATGATGATGGTAGTCTCCAATGCAATTTAATGGGGATTGAGTGTAATAATTTTGAAAAATGGATACCGGAAAAAGAAACGGCAGATCCAAGCAAGATAGTAAGCGGTAGAGAACAACAAGATAAATTTAAAAAGCTCTATGAAATCCATGGTGGGATAACCTTAAAATAGCTTATATTTACTGTGATTAATAAAAAATTTATGTTAATGTATAAAAATTTATTTTAGTGGATATTTATGCAGGAGGTATTTATGAATAATATTATAAAAATAGGATTAATTCAAGTTGATGGCAAACTGCCAAACTTAGCATTAATGAAAATATCAGCATGGCATAAAGAACAGGGACACGAAGTTATTTTCCCTTATCAATATGATAATTTGTTTATAGGTGAAGTTGATAAGGTTTATGCTTCTGTAGTTTTTACCGACAATCGAGGACAAGCTGAATACTATAAAAAACTAGGTGCAGATGTTGGTGGAACTGGGTGGGACTTAACTACGCGTTTACCATCAGAAATTGAGGAAATGAAGCCCGATTTTGAACTTTACGGCATCGATTATGGGATAGGGTTCACTAGTAGAGGTTGCATTCGAAAATGCTCGTTTTGTGTGGTTCCAGAAAAAGAAGGTTTAATACATCATGTGAATATGCCCGTCGACTTATTAAACCCTTTAAGTAACAGATTAACACTGTTAGATAACAACGCAATGGCGTCACCAATGTGGGAGCAGGTCGCCCATCAAATCATTGACATGAAAATAAAAGTTAATTTTACACAAGGTAATGATATAAGGCTGATGACTAAACGCAATGCTGAGTTATTAGCGGCTATGAGACATGAAAAAAGATTGCATTTTGCTTATGACGGTTTGAATATTACTAAAGAAGTTGTAAAAGGTATTGAACATCTTTGTACTGCTGGCATACATCCTGATAGGTTAACGTTCTTCGTGCTTACTAACTATGATACGACTTTTAAGCAAGATATGGATAGGATTAAAATACTTACTGATTTAGGTGTTAATTCATACGTTATGATTTATGACAAATTAAATGCTCCTATGGAAATAAAGCATCTGCAAAGGTGGAGCAATTCCATACCTCCACTTAGAAAGTGTTGTAGTTTTGAAGATTATATGTCTACGAGATACTTGACACTCCCCTGGATTCATCCATGGGGAGTGTCAACGCAATGAGGGCACGATGTTGGGATAGTAGATGCCTCTATTGTAAATAGGTGACCATAGGTTACATGGAGATTGGAAAAATTCTAAAGGATGTGTGGCAGAGTTGGTTTGTGCTGTTGATTGTGGTATTCCAGTCAGGGTGGTTGGTCAATGAGCATGTGCGACAAATGTAATAATCTAAAACAGCGGATTGATGGGCGAAAGGTTAGTTGCTTGGTAGGGATTTGCTAATCAGCGGGTGACTGAGTGTAGTGAGTTTAAGGGGAAAGTGGCTAGGAAGCCTGATTTATTGGATTGGACGGGCGTAAATTAATAATTGGGGGTTATGTAATGACTGAATTGTATATAGCAATGCCATTAGCAATTTTGTTTTCTTGGATTGTAACTATTCCGTTTTTGATATTGATGAAATATTTAAAGAAAAAAGATTTGGTTGATTAAATTGGTTGGAGGTATACATGACTAAATATTTTAGTGATAATGAGATCGAAAATATCTTGCGTAGCTATCCTAGACTTAAAGGCCAGAGCGATATTGTTAGAGAGGAATTATTCGGCTTGTTTCCTAGTTGCGTGTGCTGTGGCAATGATGGACAGCCAAAACCAATAGGAGGTATTAGTCGGCAGACTGAATCTTACGGCATTAAAAACGCTGTAAATCGTGAATATTTACAGGCTAAGGTAAAGCAGACAGTAGGACAGGTTAGAAGTATAGAGATTGCATTTGAAGCGTTACCAAGTGAAGGTCAAACATTAGTTAAATATTATTACTACAAGAAAGATCGGCGTTATGAGGTGCAATCTGAAATGGCTATCAGCGATAAGCAATTCAAGAGAATCAGAAGAGAATCGCTTAACATTATCAATGAAATATTGAGTATGACTTCAAAAGGGACTGAAAAAGACCTGATATTGGCGTGAAACGTAGACAAAACACTATATACTAATGATTGTAAAAAGCACACAATTTTACTATGACTGCCAGAGATGGTGGTCTTTTTTTATACGTAGTGGGAGTTGGTGAGTGTCGCGACTTGGCGTATGGTTGCCAACGAATCGTTACGGCTGGTGGGGGCTGTGACACTTTGAATTTATACGCTGATAATTACTAATATGGTTTGTCTCCTTCCTGTATTGGTAATTGTCAGCAATATGAATTTAAACAAGGATGTGAAAACGTGCCTAGATGTCGTGATTTTACAAAGAGGGCAATAATTATACAGTTCAAGCGAGTGTTGACGGCATGTGAAATGTGTTGCCATCATTCGGATAGGTATAATGATTGTAAGATACATGGTACAAATAACAGTACTAGTGTCGTACATGGTGAGGTTAAGAGATGATGGAATTTATTAAAGAGCATTATTTGTATTTTATTTATGCCGTTATCTTTGGATATTGTGTCTGGAATGGGTTTAAATTTGAGTTTTCAATAGGTAATCATATTTGGTTTAGTTTTGAGGTTTATGAGTTAAAGAGGATTATGAGGTATTTTTAGTTGGGATTTTTATGGTGTATGGTTGGGATTTTGGTGGTTAATTGGGTTGGGAAGAAGCTGAATTAAGTAAGTTGTAAATAAATCCCAACAGCACCTTGATGAAACAGGATTAATCCTATATGCCACAAGGGTTTATAAGGATTTAGGTATGTAGGTGTATTATAAAGCGTTAACATAGACCAAGTTGGTGGTGATATTGAATCAGTGGTTAGAGTTTCAAAATGGCAGTATAAAAGCTGTTAAAGTTGATGCTGTGATATCTAAAGAGGTAACGTCAGCGGGAATGGAATACATACATGTGTCAATCGATGGTGAAGAAGTTTATAGCTTCTGGAAAAACCCATCAGGCGTTAAAAAGAAAAGCGCACCTAAAAGCATGGGAGGGAAAAAACCTTACATCATGCTTATGCTGCAAGAGGTTGAAAAGCTAAGAAGTCAAGGAATTGACAACATCGAGGAATTGATCGGCTTTTTAGTTTGTCTTGGCAATAATGTCGAATGGGGAACAGGGAGATTAATACATAAGCGCAGCAAGAAACAATTGATGTATGCTGACTTACAAAAGATGTTTAACTTCGGCAAGCGTAAACTTGACAGGGTTATAAAAGATTTAAGACAACATGAACTTTTAATTGGCAATGATGAAGGATATTTTATATCTGATTTGCTAATTAAGAAGGGCAGTAAAGTTGATAAGGGGTAATTTTCGATGGATGAAAAATAGGTCGAATGTCCAATTTGCAAAACTGAAGATTTAAATATTAATATGTTTAAATGCAAAACATGCGGAGCAATTATATGTGATTGTTGCCATTTTAGTAATGGACAGTGTAGTGATTGTTTTAATAAAGAATAATTGAGGTGATAGTGTGGCAGGCGGTAAAGGCAATGGAATTATAGATACTAAACTAAAGACAGTGGTTGAGCCTGTCGTATTGAGTGATATTAAAGAGAGTGATTTACCAGTTATTATGGGGAATGATGGGATTACGCCTTATGAACAACTTAATGGTAGGCAGAAGAGATTTATAGATGAATATATGGTTGATCTTAATGCTACGCAAGCATCTATTAGGGCAGGTTATAGTCCTGGTAGTGCTAGAGAACAAGGAACGGAGCTTCTAGCCAACTCTAGCATACGTGCATACGTTGATCGCAGACTAGCAGAAGCATCAAGCAGAACAGGCGTTAATGAGGATCGAGTAATAAGAGAACTAGCTAGAATATCGTTTGCTAACCCTGCAAGAGTGATAGCAAGTGATGGTAGTATACTTGACACAGCAAGCGAGGATGATCTAGCGGCTATACAATCTATAAAGGTTAAAACTACGCATGGTAAGGCTGGCACTACAGTAGAGCGCGAAGTTAGATTCTACGACAAGAATAAGTCATTAGAACTTGCAGGCAAGCATATTGGCATGTTTATTGATCGTAAAGAGATTAATATTAATAACAGTTTTGATGTTACCAAATTATCAACTGAAGAGATTAGGATTGAGCTGGAAAAGCAACAGAAGATTGCTGAGTTGGCTTTAAATACTATTGATATAACAAGTGAAGAGTGATAGTTGAAGTACACTCTAACTATTGATATGTTTCTATTATCGTTAGTTAGAAACGCAGTAAAATAGTATGTTTGACAGCTAGATGGTAATTGCTTATAACATCCACCCCCGCCTTTTTTAAACCGAAAATTATGGGCCGTTGGCGTGCCCCTACCATTCGAGAAATTATAAAAAATCCTACGCGTGAAGGAAAATTTAGCACTCGCTAATTAGTGAGTGTTTTCTTATGCCACAAAGGAGGTCTATAAATGGCGCTAACCCCGCAACAGCAACTAGTCTACCAGCGAGAACTAAACATCCGCAATGCCCAGGACTCGTTTTGGATGTTTTGCTGTTTATTGGCCCCTGAATTTTATAAGGGTGATCGTTGGCACCTGAAATTAATATGCGAAACATTGCAAGCATTATATGATCGCAGGCTAACAGGTAAGTATTTTCGCTACTTATGCGACACGATAGCCCCGCAATGGTACACGCTGTCAGTCGATTGGGACAGGTTAGAGGATGATAAAGTTTATACAAAAATAATGGAAAATATCCCTCCTCGGTCTGGTAAATCAAGAACACTGATTATGTTTTGTGAATGGATTTTAGGTAAAAGTATTAAAAACCGTATTATCACATGTTCGTATAATGATGACCTTGCAGGAGATTTTTCAAGATATACTCGCGATGGTATTATGGTCCAGAAAAATCTACCAATACAAATTGTTTATAGTGATATATTTCCTAATAGTAAAATTTCCAAAGGCAATGCGTCATTTATGCAATGGAGCCTTGAAGGACAGTTCTTTAATTATAAAGGTGCTGGTATTCAGGGGAGCATTACTGGTAAGGGCGGCAATGTAACGATTGTTGATGATCCTATCAAGAATGCCGAAGAAGCATTTAATGAGGCGAATTTAGACAAACAGTGGCAATGGTACACTGGCACGTTTTTATCCCGTCTTGAAGACGAAGGTGAGGGTGGTATTGAAATTGTTAATATGACTCGCTGGGCTAAGAAAGATATTTGCGGGCGCATATTGTCAGGACCAGAAAAACATGAGTGGATTATATTGAGTATGGAAGCATGCAGTATTGATGGTGAAATGTTATGTCCGTCTGTCTTAAGCGAGAAAAAGTATAAAAGTTTAAAAGTAAATATGGATGAAGCTATATTTATGGCGAATTACCATCAAACACCTGTAGATATTCAAGGCAAGCTATACCAACAAATTTTAACTTATACTGATTTACCACATGACGAAGAAGGTAGATTAATCACTGAACGTGTTTTGTCCTACACTGACACTGCGGACACTGGCAATGATTATCTGTGTACGATTGCAGGGCATGTATATAAAGGCGAGGGTTATGTAACAGATATTCAGCTCACGAAAGACGGTATGGAAATCACTGAGCCTGAGACGGCAGATATGTTGGTTAGAAACGGCGTAACTGATGGCGTGTTTGAATCGAATAATGGCGGCCGTGGCTTTGCTAGAAGTGTCGAAAAAATCATATGGGATAAACATAAAACTAGGCATGTGGGCGTTAGATGGTTCCATCAATCGAAAAACAAACAATCACGCATTCTTACTGGTGCCACTTTTATCATGCAGCACGTTTACTTCCCTACTAATTGGAAAGAACGCTGGCCTGAATTTTACATAGCTATCACTAACTACCAAAAAGAAGGCAAGAATAAACATGATGATGCTGCTGATGCTCTTACTGGATTTGGGGAGCAGATACAAGGTGGCGATTATCAAGGTTTACTTGAATTTATGCGTAGACAAAAAGAAGAACGAGATAAAAGGGCGTGAGTTTTAAAAATGGAAAATGAAATAATTCCAACATTACTGGGCGCAATGACATTAGCGTCTATTTTTTATATCTGTTTTTGTATATATTGCGCTGGATGTGCAATACACAACAACTTTGAAGACTTGCAACTGATTAAAGAAAATTCCAAGACTGTATATTACTCAATCTATATTGGCGGTGCTATTACTGTGTTTTCTCTTTGTGTTTTTATCGCATTATTAAGCAATGGGTTTGCACATCACATATTAAGACTGTAAGGAGGCAATTATGTCACTGAAAAAAGCATTTTCAATATTATCCAAGAAATCGCCTCCATCAGTAAAAACTAGCATGGTTAATGAAGCCCAAGCCATAACTAATCAGGCAAGACAATCTAATCAACCAGGATTCGGAGATAAAAGCGTTTACAACGAAGGTGGTACATGGTCTCCTGGTAATCCGCTTCAGCCACAAAACCAAGGACAGGCCCCTTTTCAAAATCAATATAAGGTAGGTCGTAACTTAGTAATAAATCCGCGGATGGAAGATCCTCGAATGACACCTTTCCAAGTTCTTAGAGCATTAGCAGATTCGCATGATATTACAGGTATTTGTATTAAAATGATGATTGACCAGGTAACGGGCGATGAGTGGGATATTGTTCCTACAAAAAAAGAGGACAAAAGCGATCATAGTAAAGACATTGACACTGTAAAAGCGTTTCTTTATAGGCCAGATAAAGTCCATTTATTTTCTGACTGGTTGAAATTGTACTTAAATGATGTGTTGCCGATTGATGCAGGGACAATTTATAAGCGGCGTACTCGCGGTGGAAAGTTGTATTCATTGGAAGTCATAGACGGGGCCACTATTAAGCCTTTGATTGATGCATATGGTAGAGTTCCATTACCCC
>Ga0224527_1000814_pt1 | contig 18454 bp, 13 predicted proteins | sample CBST0metaG_FD_179882 | JGI IMG/M metagenome (GOLD analysis project Ga0224527, IMG submission 179882) | Peat soil microbial communities from Stordalen Mire, Sweden - C.B.S.T0 | ecosystem: Environmental > Terrestrial > Soil > Wetlands > Peat | place: Sweden: Norrbotten County, Stordalen Mire... | reverse complement strand
GCACATTGGTCCTCCTGAAATTAGTCGACCTCACCATCGGACTCCGAGTCACCTCCGAACAGGAAGTAACCGGCCTTGACCTTACGCAGCACGGCGAAGAAGGCTACTCGGTCGAGTGATCTCCGAACCCAGGTCGCCCAATCCGCGCGCTCCAACAACCAGCACTCCGGGTGCCCTACCCTTCCGCCCGCATTTGGGCGGAGGGTGGGGCTGTTGACTCTGACTTTATGACTCTGACTTTATGACTCTGACTTCACAACTTTGACCGAGCCCTTGCCTCCAACACAAAAACAAAAGCGGGACACCTTTTTCGATGTCCCGCCCCTCAACACCAGCCGCTTAGCAGCAGCCCATCTTGACTTCGCCTTCCTTGGTCACAGGCGGTCCAAACGCCTCTTCAGGAACAGGAGCGCCGTTCAGCACCATGATCCACCGCCGAACTGCATCCGCCAAAACCAAGATGACGCCAGTGATAAAGATCACCATCAGCACCGTGTCCAGCCACCCCGCAAAGTACTTTCCAGGCTGCAACCGTAGCGGCCAGAAGATTCTCTCAATCGAAAGCACGCCAGCCGAAACCGTAGTCACTCCCACAAAGCACATCGGAATAAACGTCAGCCAAGCGTACTTTGCTTTCCCCATGTTGATCAGGAACGTAGTAGTAATCGCCAGCGCTATAGTAGCCAGCAACTGGTTGCCCGTACCGAACAGCGGCCAGATAGTAGAAATGTTGCCGGTCCAAATCAGGTATCCCCAACCTGCCACCACCACCGTCGTAGCCGTAACATTGCTAGGCAGCCATGCATTGTTCCCAAACGGCTTGTAAACTTTGCCAATTAGTTCCTGCAACACATAGCGAGCCACGCGAGTGCCCGTATCCACCGTGGTCAGAATGAACAGCGCTTCAAACATGATGGCGTAGTGATACCAGTAGCCCATCAGTGTTGCCATCCCCGGCAGTCCTTTGAAAATCTGCGCCATGCCAATCGCCAGGGAAACCGCGCCTCCGCTGCGTCCCGCCAGATTCTCGCCAACTTCGCGCGAGAACATATCCAGGTTCACCGTGTGCAGTCCCAGCTTGGCAAACACCGCAGGAGGACAGTTGATAGCAAAGTAGTCGCCCGGATTCATCGAGCAAGCCGCAATCAAAGCCAGCACGCCCACCAGCGACTCGCAAAGCATAGCGCCGTAGCCGATAAACCGCGCGTCCGTTTCCTTGTCCAGCATCTTCGGAGTAGTGCCCGATGACACCAGCGAGTGGAAGCCCGATATCGCGCCGCAAGCAATCGTCACAAACAGGAACGGAAACAAACTCCCTTTGATGATCGGTCCGCCGCCGTGAATGTACGGCGTGAAGTTCGGAAACTTAATATCAGGATGCACAAAGAACACGCCAAGAATCAGCGCCGCAATCGTGCCCAGCTTCACATAAGTGGACAGATAATCGCGAGGTTCCAGCAGCAGCCAAACCGGCAGCACCGATGCCACAAAGCCGTAGACCATCATCATCAAAGTGATCTCGTGTGCATTAAACGTCAGCACATGCGAGTAAGGACTAGCCGCAAACCAGTGTCCCGCCATCACCGCCGACAGCAGGCAAACCACACCAAAAATGCTAGGCCCCGTGATCGTCACTTCGCCCGCATGGCTCTTGAACATCCAAACGCCCATCACGAAGGCAATCGGAACCGTCATCCCAATCGTGAACACGCCCCAGGGACTATTCGCCAGCGCGTTGACCACCACAATACCCAACCCCGCCAGCGTCACCAGCAGGATGAACAGCACCGCAATCATCGCCACCAGTCCGGCAAACGGACTGATCTCCGTGCGAGCAATATCCGCCAGCGAGCGTCCCTTGTGCCGTACCGAAGCCACAAGCACCGTGAAATCCTGCACGCATCCTGCCACCACTGCACCAATCAGCAGCCACAAGAAGCCAGGAGCAAAACCGAACTGTGCCGCCAGAGTAGGCCCCACCAGCGGACCCGCGCCTGCAATCGCAGCAAAGTGATGTCCAAACAGAACCCATTTCGGGGAGGGAACATAATTGTGCCCATCTTCATAAGTATGGGCCGGAGTAATCCGACGATCATCCAGCACCATCGCCTTGGCGGCGAGAAATGCGCTGTAGTATCGGTAAGCCAGGGCGTACACACATAACGCGCCCAGCATGATAGGAAATGTATTCATGTATCTCCCCTTTTTTGCTTTCCGGTCGCAATCGTTATCTGTCTTGCAAGAGTCCTGACCGCAAACTATAGAAGGGAACTCTGCTTGGTGCAATCAAATTGCACGCTCAGGGATACTGGGTGCCCTACCCTTCCGCCAGCCTTTCGGCGGAGGGTGGGGTTGTTGCTTTTGCGTCCTTCCCAATCCGGTCGTTACACACTATGATCGCTGTTAACGGTTTTGCCAATACATGAACCCTCTCGAACCTCCCAGATGGGAGTACCACTTAGGCTCCCAAAGCGGTAATCTGATTGCAATTACCAGCTCTGGTTACTAAAGTATGCAGAGTGTTTCTTCCCGGACTACGCCCTAATTGTGCTTTGGACAATGTTGATATATATGTACACTGCTCGTCAGATACCCCGTCAAATGCCATGTCGGGACATCATTTGAATGCAGTAGGGCTCGAATAGGCGTTTGTTTCCTGTTTGCATCCGGTACCACTGAACTGTCTGTCCGTTTTGGCCGATGTTGATCTATATGTACACTGGGCCGATCAGATTTGCCCTTCGAACGCTTTGCCGATGGAGCAGTTTCATTACGGCAGAGATGAATGATCGGAGTAGTTTGCTGTGGATCGCGCCCTGTGCCACTGGGTCAGCCGCACCTTGGGCTGTTCCCATTAAGACCAGGACGCAGCACCTTAACCGGACTTAGGCGGCACTATGAAGGCAGATCACATTCTCGCTTTTCCATTGAAGTTTGGCCAGCGGGTAATCTCCGCTCGTCTTCAGGCGGGCTTCAGCATGCTCGAACTTCTCCTCGTGGTGGCCATCGGCAGCGTCATGGTCGCCTTGGCGTTGCCGAACATTCAAACCACCATGAGCAACATGCATCTGGGATCCTCCGCCAGTTCCTTGTCACAAGCGATTCAAAGCTCCCGTTTCCTGGCAGTCTCCACCGGTTGTCCCATTCAGTTGACTATCTCCGCCCAAAACTACCAGATATGGGCTGAACAACTCACCATCACTAGCGGGAACACTCCTGCATGCGCATCCACATATACTTATTGGTGTGCTAACGCTTCTGGCCCCCCGCTCCACTATTCCACCACTGCCTGCACGATTCCCTACACCACATCGGATATTTCCACTACTTCCGCCTCGACCGTTCAGGCCAACGGGACCGTCATCTCCTCGCTGACTCTCCCCTACATCTTGCAGCTCAATCCAAACGGAATCGTATCGCCAGCAACGACAGGTACCGCAACACCGGTTGCAACGAACTTTTCCTTCGGCCTCACGCAGCTGAGAGGCTCCGCAACCAGGCTGGTCCTTGTCTCGGGAGTGGGCAATGTCAAGATCCAGTAGCCCACGCCGCAAAGGTGGCTTCAGTCTTCTGGAGGTCGTCATTGCCATGGCGATTCTTGTCATTGGTGTCTCAGCCATGGCTGCCTTGTCCGCCACCATCCTTACCCGCGGTCGTCAATCCAAGTACATGAGTCTGGCCGGAACCCTCGCCTCTGAAAAGCTTGAGGACCTCAACCGTTGGCAAGGCACCTACGCCTACGACACCACTACTAGCCAATACGACATAGACGCAAGCGACCCCCAGATCTGTGTTCCGAGTCCGGACACCCAGGAAGGCAGTCTGCCCCCTGTTCCCATGCCGGTCGGTTTCACGGGTACGACATCTACCATCACTTGCAATGGCGGCGCACCCGCTACCGTGCGGTATTACGATGACGTCAGCATCGATTTAACCAACAGCACCGACTGCCCCAATCCAGCCGACGGCTGTTTTGCGGAGACAGTCTCCAATAGCAACGGGCAATATGTCACTACCTACCATTCGCCAGACGGGACGATCCCAGCAGGTGGCGCCGTTGCACCGACTCCAAGCGCTAATCCGCCTTCTGGGAGTATGACCTTTCACCGCAACTGGGTGATTGAAGCCAACCCCACCATAAACGGCGTACAAGTCAACCAAATGCGGCGCATCACCGTGATGGTAAACCTGACGGATTATTCTTTTTATGCGAAAAATGCTGTCACCTTCCAGATGAGCGTGGTGCGGCCATGACAATGAATCCTACACTCCGGTCATCCGCGGGCAGGGCCTGCCGCGAGCGTGGCACGACCCTCATTGAAATGATGATTGCGGTTGCGCTTTTCGCTCTGATCAGCGGGGTAGCCTTCAAGATGATGAGTCAGCAACAAAATGCATCGCTCGGCCTGGCCGGGCAGGTAGGACTCACCATGGGCCTGCGCAACGCGGCAACCATGATCCAGATGGACCTCGCAAACGCTGGCAGCCACTACTATCAGGACGTCAACAAGTCATACGGAGTTCTGGGCGTCACCATTCTCAATAATGTCGTTGCCGCTCCAACCGGCGGCAGCACCAGTTGCCATGCGACCGGCACCACAGTCTATGGCCCCACCTGTTTCGACCAGTTGACCGTTCTAGCCATCGATAATACGTATACCCTGAACCCAACCAACAGTTCCGGGGCCCTAGGCAGCACCGTTACCAATACGAGTATGGGGACTGCATATGGCATGCCCATGACAGCGAACAATTCTCAGACGGTTGCCGCGTACTTCCACACAGGTGACCAGTTGCTCTTCCTCACCAATAATGGCACACAGTATACCTCCGTCATGTTGTCCCAGAACGCGACTGCCTCGTCCTCGACCGCGCCGATACTCTTCACATTCCAACCAACCAATGCCAACGGATCCAATACGTCCGCATACGACCCGCTGAACATCTCAACTTGTGGCGGATCTGCGACCTGCGCGGCGACCACTCCCCCTCTGACAAAGAGCTTCGGCGGTTCTACCGGCGCGTACGACTACATCCTCAAGCTTGTGCCTGTCACCTACCTGGTCTGTTCAGGGCCCGGAAGTCCGACAGCACCATACGCCTGCGACCCAAGTGCCAATTCTCCTGACATCGCTGATCCAAAGCTCATGCGAGTAGTGGGAAGCAAGCCCGGCGTCTCCACTGCCAGCGTCGTCATGGATCAGGTGATTGGATTCAAGGTAGGCGCAAGCGTATGGAATAGCGGCGCGGCGGGCGGCGCAGGAGACTTCAACAATCTGAATTACGTCTACGATGCATCGGCATACTCGGTGGGCGGTGCCACCCCTGACTCGGCATATAACTTTACAGTTCTGCGTTCGGTCCGTGTTTCTCTGATCGCGCGCACCGCTCCGGCGTTCACAGGCAATTCAGCCACGGTAAATAACTACACGTATCGTAACGGTTTTGACGGGGGCCCATACCAGGTTCAGGGAACGGCCTTGGTCGTGAACCCTCGCAACATGAATTTCTGAGGAACAGCGATGAGAATGAAACCTACACTCTTCCGAAAGCAGTCCATCAGAAACCCGAGCAACGTCTGCGCTGTCGTTCCGGACTCAAAGGAATCTGGCGCCGCTCTGATCATCAGTTTGCTACTGCTCATCCTCATGAGCATCCTAGGCCTTGGCATGGTGCTGGCGGTCAGTTCGGACGTGTGGATTAACGGGTACTACGGAAACTATCGCAGCTCATTTTATGCTGCAGATTCCGGCCTCAACATCGTTCGGCAGCAGCTGACAAACAAGATGCTCTTAAATGTGAGCACAACTGCCTGTACGTCTTGGGGGCCCGGCGGAGGTCCCGGCGCAGCTTGCACTAGTTATCCCATCTCCAACGCGACTACGGCCGCAAGCACCGTTCTCGCAAGCGTCTTGTCAACCTATTCAAGCTTCATCGCGTTGAAAGACGGACAGTCGGCCCAGTCCTGGCCTGGTAATTTTGCACTTTCAAGCCAATCTACATTTGTTCCCGTCTCGTCTCCAACCGCCAACTGCGGTGCTACCAGTGCCGCTCCTTGCATATACACTTTTCAGTACAACCTCATCGCGCTCGGGAAAGGCCCCGGCGTTCAGCAGGTCCAAACTTCTGAAGCGGGATACCTGAACGTGTCGGTGATCGCTACCGGCACCACCGGAACTACAAACTTCTCTCAGTTTGGGGCATTTATTAATAACTTTGCCGCAGACAGCAGTCCACTTGTCTATGGGACCCTCACGGGCAAGCAGTGGACCAACGGCTCATGGAATTTTGGCTCGGGCGGAACATACACATTTACGGATCCCGTCTACGAAGCTGGCGCGACCGTCTCTTACGATTTCACCGGCAACGGCTGCAACTCTTATTGTTACAAGGATTCATCCAGTTCCAGTTATAGCTACAACGGTCAAACCATCGCGCCCACCTTCCAGAGCGGAATCGTTATGAATGCCGGGACAGCTTCCATGCCCACCGACGCCTACAACCAGCAGTACGCGGTTCTCGACGGTTGTGGACAGGGCAGCACTGTATGCGCCAATGAAAGCACCGCTATCGCCACGGCCATGACCCAGGATCTTAAGAACGTCTCTGGCGTTGCTTACGCCACAGGCGCCACTTCCGGAATCTATCTTCCTTCCACTGACGGAGCTAATGTTACGGGCGGCGGCATTTACGTGGAAGGCAGTGTGACTTCAATCGTGCTGACTCCCGGTACTGATAGCCTTGGGAATCTGACGCAGTCCTACACCATTGTGCAGAACGGCGTCACCACAACGATCGTCACCGACCCCGGTGCCAATACCACCACGATGACCAGCGGCTCCAAGACCCTTACCCTCACCGGCGTCCCGCATAGCACCACGGGGACAAGTCAAGCTCAAACCGTCCTTTACGTGGACGGAAACATCGGTCCTAATTACAGCTCAAGTAACAGCAGTTCAACCGGATTGAGCGGTCCCACCCCTACCAACTCGAATGAGTCCACGGTCGCCGGTGCCGCAATTCAAGACGGCGTCAAACTCACCATCGTCGCTAACGGTGACATCAATGTTGTCGGCAACCTCATGTACAAAGAAGAGCCTGTCACTACCAACACCAGCGATACGTTGATCGCGGCAAACGACAAGGGCCAGGTACTCGGACTGTTTACTCCCGTCGGAGACATAGTCCTCAACAGCCCATACAACGACAATAATCTGGAAATCGACGGAGCCATCGCGGCTGTGGGTTCCACTTGTACACAGTCCAGCATGGCAAACAATTGTGGACTTGAGACAATCGGCGCAATCGGGACTTTTACCATTGTGGGCGGAAGATCCGAAGCCAACGCTCACGGCGTCAACATGAGCAAATCGAACACCTATTACGACAGGAGATTCTTGAATGGAACTGCGCCGCCCTGGTTCCCCTCGTCCACGATATCCGGCGGCGCAGCGGGCTCTCCTAAAGTCACATCCACTTATTCGAAGCTCAACTGGCAGTCGACAAACCAGAACTAGAGAACCCTTAGGCGCGGGCGATGCTCGCGCCGATTTCTTTCCGATCAACAACAACGCTCTGGAGAACGATTGACCACCTCGCCTATAGTCCTCCAGTAAACATCTCGCCCAAAACCGTTACTCCTAAGGCAATCGTTCGGAAATTTCGCTCACCATTGCCCAGAAAGTAACATTCACCCCGAAAACGATTAACTTCCTCGCCAATCGCTCTTTTCGTCCAATTTATCGCCAAAATCACAAATCGCCGCATGAACACTGCATCCCGAGCGTTCTTACGACACCGCCTCGATCACTCAGCCAATCCCTTGAGACTAAGCCTGCGAAGCGGTTCGTGTCCGTGCTGCGGGTTTATGCAAAGCATGTTTTGATTTGCGCAGCACCTGCCAATCTTTCTCCGTCTGATCTGCATATGCTGTGGCGAAGCGCGCAATGGCCTCTGTAAACGGCGCACCGTTTCCCACATAGCCTACGATCAATTGCACATCGCCTGAGCGGGCGTGCCCGCGTGCCAGCAGCTCTCCACAGAGTTCGGCATATGCAATCAGTCCCGGCCCCTTCAGGTCCTCCACCTCAATGGAAGCCTTGTGATCGTTGAGTTGTCGCACCAGGTAGTCGCGACCCGCAATCGTTGTCCATCCAAGAAATGGGTCGGACTGCATCTGCATGGCGCGCTGTCCTTCCGCCACCAATCGTCCCCAGTGTGCCTGCTTAGCGTCATGCTCCACGTACGGCAAATAGGCTGACCCAACCTCTTCCTTGATCTGCAGGAAGAGCGGATCGCACCCGCCATTCCCCTCCAAGTACACGCAGTAATCGCGCGTCCCCACGCTGCCCGTTCCCACAACTTTGAAGCACACATCCACGGGCCTGTACTGCATCAGAATATGTTGGCGCTCCGGCTCCAGTGTCTCGCAATATTCCTTCAGCGCAGCCAGCACCTGCCGCGCATGGGCGCCGCCGATTCGCCACAGCACAGGCTTGCTCTCGCGAAAGATGCGCCCCTCGCCTTTCTTCTCTGGAACCGTCAGGCTCTCCAGCGTGTGCAGCGGAGTTGATCTCTCCGCCTTCAGCAGCACATCAGAAAGCAGGGACGCCCTCATCAGCCGATGCACCTGATAGCGCGCCACTTCCAGCACCGGCATCTTTGCAAATGCTCGCGAGCATTTGCCGTAGCGCTCCAGAAATGCGCTCACTGCCTCGCGAGCAAAACCTTCTTTCGCGCCTGCCTCGCGCGCCGCCAAAATCAAACTCGTTGCAAGCCGCTTCAGGTCCCACTCAAACGGCGCGCGTGTGGTCTCGTCAAAATCATTGATATCGAAAATCATCCGGCCATCGGGAGCCGCATAAGCGCCAAGATTCCGAACATGAGCATCGCCGCAGATCTGGTTCACAATGCCCGTGTTCGGCAGCAATGCAAGATCGGCGGCCATCACAGGAACGGCACCGCGAAAGAATCCAAAGGGAGAAGCCAACATGCGTTCGTACTTCAGCGGAACCAGCGCAGGCACGCGACCGCGCATGCTTTCTTCCAGCAGCTTTATGGGGTCGTGTCGACGCAGCTTCGCATCCCACGCCGCATGATTCTGCCGTTTCATCTGCTTGCGCCGCGCCTGTCCCTGCGCGCGCCGTTCTTCTGAAGTCACAATGTGTGTCAGGAGGTTTGTCATGGCAGCGCTGAACATACACCGCATCGTGACCTGATTTCAAATGGGGCAGAGAGAATGGTTCATCACGCCAGCACGATCTCGGGCAACTCTGCGAGTGTGGCAATCTGCGCATCCGGAGTCTCAGGGATTCGTTCCGGAGCCTGCTGAAGCCGGTTGCACCAGAGAACACGCATACCAAAAGCCTTGGCCGAGTACGCGTCCCACCCATTGGACGAGAGAAAGCAGATCGCGGAGGCAGTCACGTTGAGCCGCTTGCAGGCCAACTCATAAACCGATGGATGAGGCTTATACACCTTCACTTCTTCTACTGAGAGAATCGCGTCGAACAGTTTGGCAATCCCAGCATTGGCCGTCGCCGAGGCAAGCATCTTCGGGCTTCCATTCGACAGAATCGCCAGCTTTATCCCCGCCGCCTTCAGCTTCCTCAACGCATCCGGAACTTCCGGGTAGGCATGAAGCGAGAGGTATAGGTTCATCAGCCGCTCCTGCAGCACCACATCGCTCAGCCCGAATGATTCAAGCGCGAAGTCGAGAGCCTCGCGTGTCACCTGCCAGAAGTCCGCATACCGCCCGCCAAGGCTGCGCAGCCATGTGTACTGCAACTGCTTCGCGCGCCACAGCTCGGCCAGCGGCTTCCACTGATCTCCCAGCGCATCCTGCGCGGAGCGGGCTGCCGAGTTTACGTCGAACAGTGTGCCGTAGGCGTCAAAAACGCACGCCTTGATTCCTTCAAGCTTCATGGTCACTCCGCGTCTCGTTAACGTAATCAGCGCAGAATTCGTGCTGCGTGAGTCGCTGAAGCCCCGCCCCCTGTAGCAACATTGCAGGAGCAGTCCTGGCGTCATCCACCGCTGATGATTATGACTTTTATCAATTAGCCATTGACATTACAAGGCCAAATGGCGGAGCATTTTGAAAACCGACCTCTCCGGTCGGTTTCTTATATCTTCAGGTTTTCAGATTAAAAGGAGCCTCCTTGGCCACTATCTTTTACGCGAAAGACGCCAATCCCGACGCGCTCAAGCGCAAAACCATCGCCGTATTCGGATACGGCAGTCAGGGTCACGCCCAGGCGCTTAACCTGCGTGAAAGCGGATACAACGTCATCATCGGTTTGGACCCCGAGCGCGGCACCGCGAAGCGCGCCCGTGAAGATGGTTTCGAGGTACTTGCACCCGCGGAAGCAGCAAAGCGCGCCGACTATCTCCAGATTCTTACACCCGATGAAACGCAGGGCGAACTCTACCTCGAGTCCATCCGTCCTTATCTCACCAAGGGAAAGGTGCTCGGCTTCTCGCACGGCTTCTCAATCCACTTCAAGACCATTGAAGCTCCGGCGGATGTGGACGTCGTGATGATCGCGCCCAAGAGCCCGGGCCATCTGGTTCGCCGCCAGTACACCGAAGGCCGCGGTGTTCCCGCTCTCATTGCCATCTATCAAGATGCGAGTGGCAAGGCGCACGAACTCGCACTGGCCTACGCTGATGGCATTGGCTCAACGCGTGCTGGCGTGCTGCAGACCACGTTCAAGGAAGAGACTGAAAGCGATCTCTTCGGCGAGCAGGCTGTCCTCTGTGGAGGTTTGACCTCGCTGATCAAGAAGGGCTTTGAAACCCTAGTGGAAGCCGGATATCAACCAGAGATTGCATACTTCGAATGTCTGCATGAAGTGAAGCTGATCGTAGACCTGATCTACGAGGGTGGTCTTGACCGCATGCGCTACTCCGTATCGAACACGGCCGAATACGGCGATCTGACTCGCGGAGAAGTGGTGGTCGGAGATACGACCAAGCAGGCGATGAAGAAGGTGCTGGGCCAGATTCAAAGCGGTGAATTCGCACGCGAATTCATTGCCGAGCATCGCGGCGGCAACAAGAACTTCAATGCTATGCGCGCCAAAGAAAAAACGCATCAGATTGAGGAAGTGGGAGCCAAGCTGCGTAGCATGATGGACTGGCTGCCGGACGCTACCAAGAGTACCGCCAAGAAGAATGCCGGTACAACAAAGTAAGTGCCGTACCAGGTTTTGATCTGATGTGTGCCGCGCGTCTTAAACGACGCGCGGCATTTTCATTCGCGGAATTGTTCTCTCATTCGCACAGGAGCTCGCTATGGATATCAAGCACCGGAGTCGCAACATCACCGACGGACGCGACCGCGCCCCTGCCCGCGCCATGTTCAAGGCCGTCGGATACACGGACGCCGACTTGGCGAAGCCCATCATCGGTGTGGCTAACACGTGGATTGAGACCATGCCCTGCAACTCCCATCTGCGTGAGCTTGGCGCAAAAGTAAAACAGGGCATACGCCTCGCCGGAGGCACGCCCATGGAGTTCAACACCATCGCCATCAGCGATGGCGAAACCATGGGAACCGAGGGCATGCGCGCCTCGCTGGTGAGCCGTGAGATCATTGCCGACTCCATCGAACTTGTCTGCCGAGGTCAACTCTTCGACGCCGTTGTCTGCGTCGTCGGATGCGACAAAACCATTCCTGCAGCCGCCATGGCCCTCGCGCGCCTCGACATTCCCGGCTTCATTCTCTACGGTGGCACCATCGCTCCAGGCAGATTCAAAGGAAAGGACGTCACCATTCAGGATGTCTTCGAAGCCGTGGGCGCAAACGCCGCAGGCAAAATGGGCGATGACGAATTGAAGGCGCTCGAAGACGTAGCCTGTCCCGGCGCAGGAGCCTGCGGAGGACAATACACGGCCAACACCATGTCCACTGTCATGGAATTCATCGGCCTGTCGCCTATGGGGTTCAACAGTGTACCCGCGCTCTCTCCGGAGAAAGACACGGTCGCGCTCGCTTGTGGCGAAGTCGTTATGAGCCTGCTGCGGCGCGGAGTGTGCCCGCACGATATCCTGACTCCCGCAGCGTTTGAGAATGCCATCGCTTCAGTGGCTGCCACCAGCGGCTCCACAAACTCTGTGCTGCACCTCTTGGCCATTGCGCGGGAAGCAGGCGTCACGCTCGACATTGATGACTTTCAGCGAGTCAGCGAGCGCACTCCCATTCTCGCTGACCTCAAGCCTTCCGGACGCTTTGTCGCCGCCGACGTGCATTCCGCCGGGGGCAATCGCGTTCTTGCCAGCCGCCTGCTCTCGCTAGGATTGCTGCACGGCGACACCATCACCGTATCAGGCAAAACCATCGCCGAAGAAGCCGCGCTCGCGCATGAGGCCGCCGAGCAGGAGGTGATTGTCCCTGCTGATAAGCCGCTGAAGAAATCCGGTGGATTGGTGATTGTGCGCGGCAACATTGCACCGGAAGGCGGCGTCGCCAAAATTAGCGGACATGAGCGACTGAGCCACTCCGGCCCTGCGCGCGTTTTTGAGAGCGAGGAACAGGCCATGCGGGCCGTCACGGCCAAAGCCATCCGCGCAGGAGATGTAGTGGTCATCCGCAACGAAGGCCCCAAGGGCGGCCCTGGCATGAGAGAGATGCTCGGCGTCACCGCTGCCATTGTCGGCGAGGGCCTGGGAGGCAGCGTGGCACTGATCACCGATGGCCGCTTTAGCGGAGCCACTCGCGGACTGATGGTCGGCCATGTCTCGCCCGAAGCTGCACTCGGCGGTCCCATTGCCGCAATCCACGAAGGCGAAACCATCCACATTGACGTGACCACGCGCACGCTTCGCCTTGACGTCGAAGACGCTGTACTCCGGCAGCGACTAGCAGAGTACGTTTCCCTGCCGCCGTTGTATCCCAGCGGAGTCTACGCCAAGTACACCGCGCTGGTGGCCTCAGCTTCTCAGGGAGCCATCACCAATCCCGGCGCGAGGGCCAACGTGGAGCACAAGTGAACAATCTGGCTTTCGTGGGACTTTTTGTTTGATAATGTCAGGCAGCTTCTCTAGCTCATAAAGGCGAGAACCGCACTCATGACTATCATTCAGCAGGAAGACCTCGTTCAAAGCGTCGCCGACGCATTGCAGTTCATCTCTTACTACCACCCAGTCGATTTCATTCGCAGCCTCTCTGCCGCCTACGAGCGCGAGCAGGCGCCAGCCGCCAAGGATGCCATCGCGCAGTTACTCATCAACTCGCGCATGTGCGCCGAAGGCCACCGGCCCTTGTGCCAGGACACCGGCATCGTCACCGTCTTCATCAAGATGGGTATGGACGTCCATATCAATGGAACGCTGCCGCTGGATGAGATCATCAACGAAGGCGTTCGCCGCGCCTACATGCTGCCGGAAAACAAACTGCGCGCCAGCATCCTCGCCGATCCGGCAGGAGCGCGCAAGAACACAAAGGACAACACGCCTGCCGTGGTCAACGTCTCCATCGTCCCGGGCGACAAGCTTGACGTGATCGTTGCCGCCAAGGGCGGAGGCTCGGAAGCCAAGTCGAAGTTCGCCATGCTTAATCCTTCGGACTCCATCGTCGATTGGGTTCTCAAGACCGTGCCTACCATGGGCGCAGGCTGGTGTCCTCCGGGAATCCTCGGCATCGGCATCGGCGGCACGGCGGAAAAGGCAATGCTGATCGCCAAGGAAGCGCTGATGGACCCCATTGACATTCAGGAGTTGCAGTCGCGCGGGGCCAGCGATCGCGCCGAGGAACTGCGCCTTGAACTCTACGACAAGATCAACGCGCTCGGCATTGGAGCGCAGGGCTTGGGCGGACTCACCACCGTACTCGACGTGAAGGTAAGGGATTACCCCACGCATGCCGCGAATCTGCCCGTTGCCATGATTCCGAATTGCGCCGCCACGCGCCACGCGCACTTCACGCTTGATGGCAGCGGCCCAGTAGCGCTCAAACCACCTTCGCTCAAGGATTGGCCTGAACTTACCTACAGTCCAACTGGCGCACGCCGCGTTGACCTTAACAAAGTCACCCGCGAAGACGTGCTCTCCTGGAAACCCGGCGAAGTGATTCTGCTGAATGGCAAATTGCTCACCGGTCGTGATGCCGCGCACCAGCGCATGACCGAAATGCTCGACCGTGGCGAAAAACTTCCGGTGGACTTCACTGGCCGCTTCATCTACTACGTTGGCCCGGTGGACCCGGTGCGCGATGAAGCCGTCGGACCTGCTGGTCCCACCACCGCGACGCGCATGGACAAATTCACCCGTCAGATGCTGGAGCAAACAGGACTGCTCGGCATGGTCGGCAAGGCAGAGCGCGGCCCCACCGCCATTCAGGCAATCAAGGACAACAAGGCTGTTTATCTAATGGCTGTGGGTGGCGCGGCGTACCTGGTTGCGAAGGCGATCAAGAAGTCCAAGGTGCTCGCGTTTGCCGATCTCGGAATGGAAGCGATCTATGAGTTCGAGGTCGAGGACATGCCCGTAACCGTGGCCGTAGATTGCAATGGAAGCGCAGTGCATGAGACGGGTCCGCGCGAATGGAAAGAGCGCATCGCGCAGTTGCAGGTCATCGGCTAAACCAACCTTACCAACCCAAGAGCGGCGGAGCCCATTGGCCCCGCCGTTCTACTTCATTTTGCCTGCGCCTTAATGTTTTTTCTCGCCTTCGCCTGCTGGTTTCTTTTCACCTTCGGTAGAAGGTTTCTTTTCGCTGGAACCTTCGGCTTTGGGCGAATCATCCGCATCTGCATCGCCCGCTTTTGAGGCGTATTGCACGATGAGCGAAATGCGGCGATTTGCTGGATCGTCCGGAGCGTAATGCTCCCTGGGACGCTGATCGGCGAAACCCCGCACCTGGGAAACCTGGTTTGGCTGCAATCCGGAGCTCTGCACTATTCTACGCGCCGCATTGCTGCGATCCACCGAAAGCTCCCAGTTACTGTAGCCGGTCTGCCCGCCAGAGTACGGCTTCGAATCAGTGTGCCCTTCAATCGAAACCTGGTTTGGAAGCTTTCCCACCTCTTCTGCCAGCGCCTTCAGCAGTTCCTTTCCACTCTCACTCGGAACGGCGCTACCCACCTCGAAGAACGTCGCTTTGTCGCCTTCTGACAGTTCGATTCGCAACCCTTCGCTGGTAATCTTCATATCGATGTTTTTCTTTAGTTTCTCGAAATCCGGCAACGCCTTGATCTGCTTCTCCAGCGCCTCTTTAATCTTCTTCATATCTTCTTTACGAATATCCAAGCTCTCTGCCGCGCCCTGCTTTGTGGTGCCTGAAAGTTTGGAGGTTCCTGACGGATCCCTGAAGTATCCGCCTACTGCCTCCTGTACCGGCTTGCTGGAGCTGAGCAGCCAGAGCACGATGAACAATGACATCATGGCCGTCACAAAGTCGGCGTACGCCACCTTCCACGCGCCGCCATGGTGTCCGCCATGGCCGCCCTTCTTCTTAATGATGATGGGTCCGTTTGGCACGTTATGCTCCCGCCGCGGCAGCGGCGCCGCCCTTACAAGACTTTTCCATATCGTTGAAATTGGGCCGTACGTGCTCAGGAATGGCACGCCTGCCGAACTCGAGTGCCTGGATCGGCGCGGCGCCCTTGATGAATGAAAGAAGCACTACTCGCAGCACGTACATGTAAGCATGTTCGTCTTCCGAAATCTTGGTCATGCTGGCCACCAGCGGTCCCACGAATCCGTAGCAAAGCAGAATACCCAGGAACGTTCCCACCAGCGCAGCAGCCACCTTGTGGCCAATCTCTTCCGGAGGCCCACCCAGCGCACCCATCGTCACCACAATTCCCAGCACTGCCGCCACGATTCCAAGCCCAGGCAGCGCATCCGCAACTGTGCTGAGGGCCGCAATCGGAGCACTCTCTCCGTGATGCGACACCTCCATATCGAGGTCCATCATCTGGTCCAGGTCGAATGGGTCAATGCCACCCGTCACGGCCATGCGCAGCGTGTCACAAACAAAATCTCGGGAGTGATGGTCCTTCAAGAACTTCGGGTACTTGGAAAACACCGTGCTCTTGTCCGGTTCTTCGATATCGGATTCAATCGCCAACAGTCCGTCTTTGCGAGCCTTGTTGAGAATCTCGTAGCACATTTTCAGCGATTCCAGATAGAAGGCCTTGTTGAAGTGAGAGCCCTTCAGTGCGCCGATGACGCCACCCAATATCTTCTTGATGACATGCAGAGGATTGGCAATCAGCAACGTGCCAAGCGCCGCTCCGCCGATCGTGAGAAACTCAGCGGGCTGTATCAGCACCTTCAGAGGGCCGTGCTCCATCAAGAACCCGCCGATGATAGAGCCTAGAACCACAACGCATCCAATGATGATGAACATTACTCAGCCTTCCTATCTGTGCCACTCTTTAAATCCGACTCAAGGGATTCGATCAGTGCATCGGCAGATTGCAACGGGTCCACATAGCGTGCCGCAGTTCGCATTCCCACCGTTACACGATCACCCCACCACTTCACGGCGCAAGACGAGCCCACGCCAGCCAGTGTCACCTTCAACTTTTCCAGAATTTCCGGCTTGCACTCCGGGATCATTGCGATCAATCGCCAATCGGTCCAGCAGCCAACGTAGTGACGAGTGGGCAACAAGCCAGATACGGTTTTCGCGAGCACGCGAATAGCCTGGTGAAGCATCGGCGTTCCACCGTGTTGCATAATCACCTGCTGTTCTGACATTTCGATCAGAAGCAGAGCTGAATGGCTCGCGGTGTGCGATCTGAGCATGGTCTGTAGCTGCTCTTGGCTCTCTCCCACTGCGGGCAGCCCTGTGGCCATTTCAAATTCCCGGTCGGAGTGTCCTGCCCAGGACGAACTCTCCTGCCTCTGCTGCGAGGGTTCAAAAATCTCGCCCACGCCCAGCATCTCGCCCATTGCATTTCTCAACGGAAACGCAAATACCCTGACCGCGATGCGATGCCCACCTTTGTGGCGAAGGAACAGGTCCGCGGCCAGCGATGTACCGTCGCGCAGTACATCGAGCACCGGGCACTGTGTTTCGGCGCAATCGTTCGCCGAGCCACATTGGATCAGTAGATCGCCACGATAAGCCCGGCCCAGCACCTCGGTTCGCATGTAGCCGGTAACATCTTCGGCGGCTGCGTTCCAATAAACGATCTTGCCCTGAAGGTCCACAAGGCATGCCCCAAAAGGCATTGCGTCACTAAACCCCTGAAATAGCTGTGGATCAATCTGAGACATTGCGGATGCTCCCTGAGTCACATATCGGCAAGCCGCCGCTCACACTTGAAACCAAGAAAAAGGGAGGCCTCGTGAGCCTCCCAACCTCCTCCACCAAAACCTCTTACCACTTCAGCAGCAGCGAAAGCCCGTGTACCGGAATCCCCACCCACTCCGGCCGATTGTCCAACTCATATGCAATCTCAAGCAGCGCTTTCTCAATCAGGTGCGCTCGCAACAGTATCTCCATCTCGGCAGTTGTCCGCGGCAGGAATTCCATGCCTCGCGAGCGATCAAGGTAGCCTTGCAGGAACATGGCCGAAACCCACTCGTGCCAGTGTTCGGCCCAGCGGTCAATGCGCGCCACCTGCTCCCGCCCCTTTACGACTCCAGGCACAAGCCCAAAGGAGACAGCGTGAGCGGCGTAGTGCAATGAACGAATCATGCTTGCCACATCGCGCAGTGCCGAACGTTTAATCCGCCGCTCGCTCAAGGGCCGTCCTACCGGGCCATCGAAATTCCGGATGATCACATCGCTCCCGGTAAACAGCAGGTTGCCGAGTTGGAAGTCGCCGTGTATCCGGATGCGCGCGCCAGAGATTCGCTGGTCTCGAAGCGGCAGCAAGCCGTTGCGAATTCCGGCTTCATTTGCAAGCAGTTCTGCGACCGACTCCCGCAGGCTTTCGGGAAGAGAGCTCAGCTTCGTCTTCAAGGAATCCAGCGAGCGTCCCATCTGTCCCAACATGCCGTGATAAAGCCCATGCCTGTAAAAATCGGTGAATGGCTCAGGAGAGAACTCCTGCACCTCAGGATGCGAACTCAACGCGCTATGCAGCTCTGCCGTTCGCACGCCCAGGTTGTGTACCGCATTTTCGAACGTCCCCAGCAACTCCGCCATCAAGGCAGGCACTGGACGCTGCGCCAGCATCAGCGGACTGCCATTGATGATCTCTCGCGCCCGGGAGTCCTCCTCCTGCACTGCCAACGCGCGCTCAAAGTACAGGCTCATGTGGTCAATCACGTAGGTCCAGCCGAGCGTCGCGTTGCGCGTGTAACTTGTCACCAGGCCTAGCGTTGTGCGCAGCATCTCGTCGTCGTTCTGCTTGCAATATTCAATCCAGCCCAGCGCCTTTGGAACGTTTGCAAAGCTCGTCCGTTCGGTAAGAAACTCCTCCACCTCGCGATCCGGACTCGTGCCCACTCCAACCTCGCGATAGAGCTTCACCACAAAATCTTCGCCCAGATT
>Ga0224527_1000813_pt1 | contig 18456 bp, 16 predicted proteins | sample CBST0metaG_FD_179882 | JGI IMG/M metagenome (GOLD analysis project Ga0224527, IMG submission 179882) | Peat soil microbial communities from Stordalen Mire, Sweden - C.B.S.T0 | ecosystem: Environmental > Terrestrial > Soil > Wetlands > Peat | place: Sweden: Norrbotten County, Stordalen Mire... | reverse complement strand
GGACTTCAGGTAGGAATCGTTGTTGCAGGATTCACCGATGTAGTTCATGTAGTCGGTGCCGGTGATGTGGTCGGCGACGATGTTCAAGTTGGAGTCAATGAAGCGCAGCCAACCGTTGTAGGCAGAAAACTCATTCGCGTCATTCGCCATTGCTAGAAACATTGATGGGAAGTTGGCGAAGGAGCGCACTTCGGCGCGGAACTTTTCAATCTGTCCTTTGAACCAGCGCAACGCGCTGCGCGTGATGCGGATGGCCTCGGGAATTTCGGCGAGGATCACATCGCGCTGTTCGGCTAGCAGGGGATGGCTGACGCCGCCGGGAACGATCCATCCGGGATGGACGCGCTTGCCTCCGAGGGTTTCGAGCACGCTCTGTCCGAACTGGCGCAGATGGATACCGTCTCGCGCCATTTGCGGATACTTGCGCACCACTCCCATGATGTTGCGCTCTGCGGGATCGGAGTCGAGGCCGAGCAGAAAGTCGGGGGAGGAGAGATAGAAGAAGCTGAGTGCGTGGGACTGAATGATTTGCGCGAGGTTCATGATGCGGCGCAGTTTCTCCGCTGTTTCCGGAATGCGAACGGCCATGATGTCATCGCATGCCTTGCTTGATGCAAGCAGGTGGCTTGTTGGACAGATGCCGCAGATACGTGCCATGAGAGCTGGCATTTCAGTGAAGGGACGGCCCTCGCAGAGTTTCTCAAAGCCGCGCACCTGAGTCACATGAAAATGCGCGTCCTGCACTTCTCCCCGCTCGTCTAACTGGACGGTGATTCTGGCGTGGCCTTCAATGCGAGTGATGGGATCGATAGTGATTGTCGGCATGATCTATGCTCCAAAGCGCGCGATTGAATGCAGTTCCGGCGTGCGTCCTTCCAGTAGTTCAGTGATGGCGAAGAAAATGTTGTTGGCCGAAGGAGGACAGCCGGGCAGAAAGACATCTACATCCACCACCTCGTGCACCGGCATCACCTTCTCCAGGAGCTTGGGCACGACTTCTGTTGGTACATGTTTGTTGATGGTCGCATTCTCGTCATACACACGATCCAGCATCTTCTCCAAGGGAAACATGTTGCGCATGGAGGGAATGTTTCCGGTTACTGCGCAATCGCCGAGCGATACCAGGACCTTTGAGTTTTTGCGGATGAGCTTGATCTTGTGCAGATCTTCTTCGCTGCTGATGGAGCCTTCCACTAGCACTACGTCCACGTTCTTCGGGAACTCCTTGGCATCCACCAATGGGCTATAAACCAGCTCGATCTTCTCTTCCAACAGCATTAGCTTCTCGTCCATGTCCAGCAGTGACATGTGGCAACCGGAACATCCATCCAGCCAAACCGTTGCTATTCTTGCTTTGGTCATTTGCTCACCCCCCGCGTCATGCTTAAGTAGGGCAGGAACATTCGGTGCTTCTGCATCTCCCCTGCGGCCTGTCCCTTTTCGATGAGAGCGCCGGTAGGACATGCGTTCACGCACTTGCCGCATCCGGTGCAGGTGTCGCTCTCTCCCCAGGGAGTATTGAGATCGCTGATGATACGAGCCGTGATTCCGCGACCCATGATGTCCCACGTGTGCGCTCCCTCCATCTCATGACAGACCCGGACACAGCGAGTGCAGAGGATGCAACGATTGTGGTCGGCGACGAAACGCGGATGCGAAGCATCGACGGGCAGGAGCGGATGTATGTAGGGCATCTCGATATGGTCTATGCCGAGCTTCTGCGTCAACGATTGCAACTCGCAATGTCCGTTGGTGACACAGACGGAACAGGTATGGTTGCGCTCGCTGAATTTCATCTCAAGGACAAGTTGTCGGTACTCGGTGAGGCGGTCGGAATTCACCGTGACCTCCATGCCCTCCTGCACCTGGGTAACGCAGGCCGACATGAGTTTATTGCTGCCCTTGACCTCGACGAGACACATTCGACAGGCTCCTATGTTGCTGAGCCCGGTGAAGCGGCAGAGAGTGGGGATGAAGATGCCGTTCTCCTCGGCTACTTCAAGGATGGTCTGGCCCGCGGAACCGCACACCTCGCGATTCTCGATGGTCAGCGTAAGGATCTCAACACCGATTGCCGTGCTCATGCGGCCACCTCCAGTTCAGCCTTGGCCGGATGACAGACACCAGCCGCGCAATGTCCTTCCTCAATGTGGGAGCGATACTCGTCCATGAAATAACGCAAGGTGGTGAGCGTGGGATTCGGCGCAGTCTGCCCGAGTCCGCAGAGGCTTGCTGCCTTGACGGTAATGGTCAATCTCTTGAGCAGTTCGAGATCCTTGGGGCGCGCCTCGCCATGAGTGATGCGCTCAAGGATGTTATGCATCTGCGCGGTGCCAACACGGCACGGCGTACACTTTCCGCACGACTCCGACATGCAGAACTCCATGAAGAACCTGGCAACGTCGACCATGCAGGAGGTTTCATCCATCACGATCATGCCGCCGGAACCCATGATGGAGCCGACACTGGCAAGTGAGTCGTAGTCCACCGGAATGTCTAGGTACTGCTCAGGCACGCAACCGCCCGATGGACCGCCCGACTGCACGGCTTTGAAGCGGCGGCCTTCTGGGATTCCACCACCCAGTTTGAAGATGATCTCGCGCAAGGTTATGCCCATGGGAACTTCGATGAGTCCAGTGTTGTTCACCCTCCCGGCAAGTGCGAAGACTTTGGTTCCCTTGCTCTTCTCGGTGCCAATGGAGGCAAACCATTCGCCACCCTTGCGGATGATGGGAGGAATGTTCGCAAAGGTTTCTACGTTGTTAATCAGCGTGGGCAGGTGCCACAGTCCCTCCTGTGCCGGAAATGGCGGACGCGGACGCGGAGTGCCACGGCCTCCTTCAATGGAGGCGATGAGAGCTGTCTCTTCTCCGCAGACGAAAGCTCCGGCGCCGATGCGCACTTCAACTTTGAAGTCGAAGTGAGTATCACCGATATTCATTCCGAGCAGACCATTGCTCTCCGCCTGACGGATTGCGATGCGCAGACGTTTGATCGCCAGAGGGTACTCAGCACGGCAGTAGATGAACCCTTTGGTTGCGCCAACGGCATAGGCTGCGATTGCCATCCCCTCAAGCACCCGATGCGGATCGCTCTCAAGTACGCTGCGATCCATGAATGCGCCAGGGTCACCCTCATCGGCGTTGCAGATTACGTATTTGCTGGAACCGACGGCCTTGGCTACGGTGGTCCATTTCAACCCGGTTGGGAAGCCCGCTCCGCCGCGTCCACGAAGGCCGCTGATTGTGACCTGCTCGATGACCTGCGGCGGCCTCAGGCGTGTGAGGCAGTGGAAGAGCGCCTCGTAACCTTCGGACGCGATGTAATCCTCTATCCGCTCAGGGTCCAATTCTCCAGCGTTCTCGAGTACGATCTTCTTCTGTCCTACGAAGAAGTCGAGTTTACTGTTCAGCACCATGGAAGCTGGCGCGGGTTTGTTTTCCACTACGTCATCAACAATTGCACCAGCGTTGGCGGGCGTTACGGCCTGAAACATCTTTTGATTTGTGTCCGCCGAAACCAAGGGCCCCGCCGCACAGAGTCCCATGCAGCCGACGCCCTTGACCTTGCAGCAGGTCTCCAGTCCACGTTGCTTAAGCTCACTTTCGAGCTGCGTCTTCACCTGTTCGGCATTGGCCGAAAGACAACCGGCAGCGACGCAGACTTTGATAACGTGTTCATAGCGTTCCTCTCTTTGCCTGGTTTGAGCCGCAACACTTGCCAGATCGTCATGGTTCACTGGGTCACCTCCGTTTTAAGAGACTTGCTTTCCAGGCAGGTGCGCACACGCTTCTTGATTAGCTCAGTAGTTGTTTTGCCAGAGACCTGACCATCGAAAACAACGGCGGGAGCGAGTCCGCAGGAGCCGAGGCAGCGCGCTGTGAGCAGCGATAGCTTGCCGTCTGCTGTGGTTTCACCCTGCTTGATTCCGGCAACTTCCTGCACGGCATTGAGCAGCGCTGGCGCTCCCTTGATGTAGCAGGCCGTGCCAGCACAGATCACGCAGGTATGTTCGCCGGGGGGCTTCATGGTAAAGAAGTGGTAAAAGGAGGCGACCGCATACGCCTTGCTCAAGGGCACTCGCAGCGAAGGCGCTACGTATCTTAGGGAATCATCGTTCAGGAAGCCGAATGTCTCCTGCACGGTGTGAAGCACTTCAATCAGGGCGTATGGTGCGTAACCATGACGCCGCATCATTCCATCGATAATTCTCCAGCGTTTATCGCCAGAGGGCGGCGAAATTGGTTTTGATGTAGATAGCATCGCTTGCTCCTCACTCTCTGTTTCCGGCACGCACAAGTGCCAATCCACCTGAAGGCGGTCTGAGTGGGCCCATATTGCAAAGGGGAACGATAGGAAGGGTTCGAGAAGTTAGGCAGTTCCTTGCGGGGGAAAATACAACTGGCCCGGTCGGATTCTGCCAGGGTGTGTCTCATACTAACCTGCGCGGACTCAGTCTCTCTCGCGCGCTTGTGACAGGCTTTCACCCATCACGCCGGACAGTTTAGTCTTGGATTCGACGTTTTGATGTGACGGCGGTCACGTGCTCTGGTGCCGCTGTTTTTGAGCATTCTTGCAGGGTCAGAGGGTCAATCTAAAACGTGGAGTCTTCAACATCTGCTTTCGGCTTGCAGGATTAGCGTTGCCCTACAATTTTCCCGGTCGGTTTCCAGCTTTGGAAATGATCTCGACGGACGGATGGATGATGCGACGGTCGACGGTAATCGCGTAGAACTCCGTTGTGATATCAGTTGTGCGGCCAACGATTTCAACCCTATATTGCGATCGGACTTCGCGCTCGACGATTGTGGGCACGGCGAATATGCCGGTTCCCTGCTGGCCAAAAACCGCCAACAAATCCGGGTCGGAGAACTCTCCAGCGATGGTGGGGCGAATGGTCTGAGCGTCAAACCAGTTCTGCAGAGAGCTATGCAGGGGGGTGTTAGGCTCCGGCATGAGAAAGGGAGCGCCATCCAGAAGCTGTGGAAACTTGCGACTGCGGGGTGGCTTTGCGGCAGCCAGAAAGGAAATTCCCGAATGTGCGATGCGACGGCTGAACGCTTTGATGTTGGCCGTGGTCGGCAATGGAGCGTCAGATAGGATGAGATCGAGCTGACGGAGCGCCAGACGAGCAAAGAGTTGTTCAGCGCGGTCCTCCACGCAGAGCAGGCGCGGCGGGGAGCCTCCCCGGAGAGCTGGCGCAATGAGTTGGTAAGCGACAAGCTTGGACACGGAGTGCGACAACCCTACAGCCAATCGCGACGGTATAGCCGGAGCACCAGCGAGCGCGGCTCGCAAGTCGCGACCAGAGCGAAGAATATCATCGGCGTAATGGAAGGCCACGTGACCTGCCTCGCTGAGACGAAGGCCGCGACCGGCACGCTCGAAGAGCTTCACTCCAAGCGACTCCTCCAGCTTGTGTATCTGCTCGCTGATGGTGGGCTGCGAGAGTTGCAGTTCGGCGCTGGCCTTGCTGACGGAACCATGACGGGCGACGGTCCAGAAGTAGAAAAGATGGTTGTAGTTAATCCATTCCATAGGCAAAACCGAAGTATATATCAAGGAACAACGGTTTGTCCTAGTGCTTTCTCTACGAGTATAGGTATCTCAAGGTTGCGTTCCTTGGCCGCAAAGTGGTGGCCAATGTGAGCCACTAGGGTACCGAGTTTCCCGGAAGGTCGAACTGGTTCGGCACTGAGGGTCGCCTGCGCTGGAGCAAGTACATTTTCTGCAACTCCATTGCGCGCCACCTCATCCAACGCAAGGTTGAAGACAACACGGCGACGCCACAGTGAGGCATATGGAAAACCCTCTACATATCAAGCGGATACATCACGTGGAATTCTGGGTTGGCAACGCGCGGCAAGCGGCTTTCTATTACCGTAATGCGTTCGGTTTCTCTCAGGCCGCCTATCGCGGACAAGAGACGGGCAGCCGCGACATAGCTTCTTATCTGCTGACACAGGGCAAAGCGAACGTGGTGGTGAGCACACCGCTGACCGCATCCCATCCTGCGGCGGAGCACATCCGGCGGCACGGGGACGGCGTTCGCGACATTGCGCTGGAGGTTGGTGACGCAGACCTCGCATTTGAGCAGGCAACGTCTCGCGGAGCAGAGGCTGCCGAAGCTCCGCATGATTTGAAGGATGAGTTTGGAACGGTGAGGCGCGCGGCGATACGGACCTACGGCGACACGATTCATTCGCTGATCTCCTACCGTGGCTACAACGGACCATTCCTGCCAGGTTATGCGGAGCAGCGAATCGCTGGTGATGACGCGGGCATTCTGCGCATTGATCACATGGTGGGCAACGTTGAGTTGGGGCAGATGAATCGCTGGGCTGAATTCTACTCCAAGATTTTCGGCTTTCACCGCTTCATCAGTTTTGACGACAAGGACATTTCAACGGAGTACAGCGCGCTAATGTCGATTGTGATGTCCGACGATTCGTATTCGGTGAAGTTTCCCATCAACGAGCCCGCACCGGGAAGACGCAGAAGCCAGATTGACGAATATCTGGAGGCCTACGGCGGAGCGGGCGTGCAGCACATTGCACTACAGGTGAAAGACGTCATCGCAACGGTGGACAAGCTTCAGCGCAACGGCATTCAGTTTCTGCGTGTCCCGGACAGCTACTACGACATATTGCGCGAGCGCATAGGCGAACTGGAGGAACCGCTGGAGGAGATCAAACGTCTCGGCATCCTGGTGGACAAGGACCAGGACGGCTATTTGCTGCAGATCTTTACGCGTCCGGTGGAAGACCGTCCCACGGTGTTCTACGAGATTATTCAGCGCAAGGGCAGCCGCGGCTTTGGTAAGGGAAACTTCAAGGCGCTGTTTGAGGCGATCGAACTGGAACAGGCTCGACGTGGCAATCTATAGCGCGTGCAGTAGATGGAAGAGACAGGAGATGCAGATGGCGGACGATTTGATGACGAGCACTCCGGTGGCGAGCACGCGACGGCTTTTGGATACGGCGAAGCTCAGCTATCAGTCAGGTTTTGGCAATGAGTTTGCGACTGAGGCGCTGGCTGGTGCGCTGCCGGTTGGGCAGAACGCTCCGCAGCACTCGCCCCTGGGGCTCTACACCGAACAACTGAGCGGCACGGCCTTCACGGCTCCGCGCGCGTTGAACCGGCGCACGTGGGCCTACCGCATTCGTCCGAGCGTGATGCATCAGCCTTACCGCCAGATCGCCAACGGATTGCTGCGCTCCACGCCATTTGATGAAACTGCCACGCCGCCCAATCAGTTGCGATGGAGTCCGCTGGCAATTCCGGAGAGGCCGACGGATTTTGTTGCTGGCATCGTCACGCTGGCGGGCAACGGCGACCTCACGATGCAGAGCGGCGTGGCAATTCACCTGTATGCTGCGAATCGGAGCATGGATGGGCTTTACTGTTACGATGCAGACGGCGAATTGCTGCTCGTTCCGCAGATGGGGCAACTGCTGGTACATACGGAGATGGGGCGCATTGCGCTGGCTCCCGGCGAGATTGCGGTAGTGCCGCGCGGCATCAAGTTCCGGGTGGAACTGCTGGAAGATGCGGCGCGGGGATACATCTGCGAAAACTATGGTGCGACGTTCCGGCTGCCGGAACTGGGAGCGATTGGCGCAAACGGCCTGGCGAACTCGCGCGACTTTCAGACGCCGGTTGCGGCATTTGAAGACATTGAGCGAGACGTGCGCGTGGTTTGCAAGTTCCAGGGGAATCTGTGGGAGAGCGAGTATGAACACTCGCCGCTGGACGTGGTGGCATGGCACGGCAACTATGCTCCGTACAAGTATGATCTCGCACGCTTCTGCGTGATTAACACGGTGAGTTTTGACCATCCAGATCCTTCGATATTCACGGTACTCACTTCTCCCTCTGAGACCGTTGGGACTGCGAATTGCGATTTTGCAATTTTTCCGCCGCGATGGATGGTAGCGGAACATACGTTCCGCCCACCGTGGTTCCATCGTAACTTCATGAACGAGTTCATGGGGCTGATACGTGGCCAGTATGACGCGAAGGCTGAGGGTTTTCTGCCGGGTGGCGCTAGTCTGCACAACTGCATGAGCGGCCATGGTCCGGATGCGACCAGCTATGAGCGCGCAACCACGGCGGAGTTGCAGCCGCAATATCTTGCGGACACGCTGGCGTTCATGCTCGAGACGCGCTTTGTCTGCCGTCCTACGAGCTTTGCTTTGGGAAGCGCCGAGTTACAGCATGAGTACTACACTTGCTGGCAAAATCTGCAGCGCAACTTCCCGCGGAGTTAGGGAGAATGTCCGCTCCGGTTCGCAGTCCGATTGCATCGCTACAGGTGTTTCTTGCTGGGCTTATAGATTACGCGGGGCTCTTCCCGCCTGCATCGCTGGACATGTTGAAGTGCGTAGGCAATTACTCACACTATCTTGATAGCCCGGAACGCTGGGCGCTGGGACGATTCGTGCTCCCGGTAGCTCGGTTGGATGAGTTTTTGGGGGTGCCGAAGAAGGCAGCAACCGAGCCATGGAAGTTGAGCGGTATTGTTTCCGCTAACGTTGTTGACGACATGTCAGCGGTGGATGAGTTTAACCGCAAAGTTCCGGGCGCTGTGGTTGACACTGTGGAATTACGTGTGGGCACGGCGGATGAGATCGATTTGGCTATTCGTCATCTACCTGCAAATGCGGATGCATTCTTTGAGATTGCCTCTGAGCAAGCCGCAGAATTATTGCCCGCCGTCCGAAGGTTCGGTGGACGCGCGAAGTTGAGGACAGGCGGAGTGGCAGAAGATGCGTTCCCGGCACTGGAGCGAATTGTGGAATTCATTACTGAGTGCGCTGAAGTCGGTGTGGCCTTCAAGGCAACAGCGGGGTTGCATCATCCGCTACGCTGCGTGCGTCCTTTGACATACGAGGCTGGCGCCAAGAATGGGATAATGCACGGATTCCTGAACCTGTTCGCGGCCGCTGGTATTGCGTGGAGTGCGGTACGGGCTGGCGAGAAGATTCCAAAAGACGTGCTGGCCGCGTGCCTTGCAGATGAAGATCGCGCAAACTGGCACTTCAATGAAAACGGTATGACCTGGAACGGCGGAGATGAACCAGTGCGCCTTGGCGTGGATAGCCTGGCCGCAATGCGCGCAGAGTTTGCGCTCAGCTTTGGCTCGTGTTCATTCGAAGAGCCGCTCACCGATTTGCACGAGCTTGATCTGTTATGAGCATGGACCTGAACGAAACCCACGATCCAAATGCGCGTTCGTTTGTCGAGTCTGCCAACGTCGCAGGCAGCGACTTCCCTATCCAGAACCTTCCGCTTGGTGCCTTCAAGAATGGAGAGGACTCTTGTTCAAACCTGTGCGTTGCCATTGGGGACCACGTGCTCGACCTGTGTGCGGCAGCCCAGCGCTCGCTGCTTGAGGTAGATGAGAGCACTTGCGAGGCATTGCAGGAAGCTTGCCTGAATCCGCTGATGGGGCTAGGGCCTACGCGCTGGAGTGCATTGCGCCAAGCCATCTTCCGGCTGCTCGAAAGCGGGTCTGCACATCGTGAGGAAGCTACTGTGTGCCTGCGCCCGCTCCGCGCTGTAAAGCTGATAATGGCGGTGGACGTTCGCAATTACACGGACTTTTACGCCTCCGTGCACCACGCCAGTAATGTTGGAGCACTCTTTCGCCCGGATAATCCGCTACTGCCCAATTACAAGTGGGTACCCATTGGATATAACGGGCGTGCGTCGTCCATTGTCGTGAGCGGATGCGACGTGAGACGCCCATCGGGACAACTGAAAGCGCCCAACGAGGACGCGCCGCACTTTGCGCCTTCGCGCAGGCTGGATTATGAAGTGGAGATTGGTGCGATTGTGGGAGTGGGAAATCAGTTGGGTGATCCGATTCCGATCGGACAGGCGTCGGATCACATCTTCGGGCTCTGTCTGCTGAATGACTGGTCTGCACGTGATATCCAAGCGTGGGAGTACCAGCCGTTGGGGCCGTTTCTGGCAAAGAGCTTTGCGACCTCAGTATCACCGTGGATCGTCACGACCGACGCTCTGGCACCCTATCGCGTTGCAGCCTCGGAGCGTCCTGCAGGAGATCCGGCGCCACTTCCTTATCTCTCTGACGCTGACGACAAGCTCCGCGGTGGATTTGACGTGAGCGTGGAAGTCTACTTGCGCTCGGCTGCGATGCGTGAGGCGGAGCGCGCGCGGCAACAGATCAGCCGTGCAAGTCTGCGAGAGATGTACTGGACGTTCGCGCAAATGCTTACGCACCATACGTCCAATGGCTGCGATCTACGGCCCGGCGACCTGCTGGGTAGTGGCACCATCTCAGGGCCGGCAGAGAAAGAGTTCGGATGCCTGCTGGAGATCACTCGCGGAGGGACTTTGCCTTTGGCACTTTCTGATGGCACGCAGCGCACGTTCTTGGAAGATGGCGATGAGGTGATGTTGCGCGCATTTTGCGAGCGCGAAGGAGCCGTGCGCATTGGCTTTGGCGAGTGCAGCGGAGTGGTACTCGCTGCAAACATCTAGTCCAGTGATTTCCGGAAGCGCAATACACTCGCTGTAAGAATCAAGACGGCGAAGAGTGCGAGGCTCTCCATTTGCGGCAGGAGAACATCGAAGCCAACGCCCTTCAGAAATACTCCGCGAAGAATCACAATGAAGTATCGCAGAGGGTCCACCAGGGTGAGCCATTGCAGCGCCACGGGCATGCTGCTAATAGGAGAAGCGAAGCCAGAGAAGATGATAGCCGGCATGAGGAAGAAGAATGCAGAGACCATTGCTTGTTGCTGATTCTCAGAAAGTGTGGAGATCAGTAAGCCGATGCCGAGCACGCACAGCAGGTAGAGTACGGTTCCGCACACGAGGACGAGCATGCTGCCGCGCATCGGAACGTGGAACCAGAAGGTGCCGACAGCAGTAATCAGCGAGGCATCCAGGAGGCCGATAAGGAAGAACGGAATCGTTTTGCCGAGAATGAACTCCGCCTGACGTATAGGCGTGACCATGATCTGTTCGAGCGTGCCAATTTCGCGCTCGCGCACCACGGCAAATGCCGTGAGTATTACGATGACAAGCGTGACGAGGTTTCCCATTACGCCAGGAACAAAAAACCACTGGCTGCGAAGATCGGGATTGAACCAGGGCTGACGGTCGAGCACGATCTGGGGCATCTGCGGGAGCAACCCTGGCGCGGTGCGGTTGAGCATCTCCGTTTGATAGTCCTGCGCAAACCGGGATGCGACCTGATTCACGTAGCCAAGCGAGACGAGTGCCGTGTTCGAATTGCTCGCGTCGACGATCACCTGGACGGGGGCGGTCTGCCCTTTGCGCAGCAGCTCAGAGAAGCCAGCGTTGATTTGCAGGGCCATCACCACATCGCCACGGTCGATGAGAGTGCGCACCACTTCGCGATCTAGCGTGCGTACACGCACGTCGAAATAACGGCTGCCTTCGAAACGCGAGATGAAATCGCGGCTCACCTGCGAGTTCTCATAGTCAACAATCGCAACCGGCACATGCTGAATGTCCAAGGTTGCCGCGTATCCGAAGATGACCATCTGAATGATGGGCGGACCGAAGAGGAGGAAGCGCGTGCGCTTGTCCCGGAAGACCTGGATGAACTCTTTCTTCAACATCTCGCGCAGGCGTAGCCACATATCATTTCACCTCAGTCGCTTCTTGAAAGCACGGGTCGCGACCAACACAAGCGCCGTCGCAAAGATCAGGAGAGCTAACATGTCTTCCCACAGAAGCGCGATTGGCGTTCCCTTGAGAAACACAGAGCGAATGATGGACATGAAATAACGCGCAGGAATAATGTGTGTCACAAGCTGTATGAGCGCAGGCATCTGGTCGATTGGGAAGATGAATCCCGAAAGCAAAAAAGCAGGAAGAAATGTTGCGATCATGGACGCCTGGCTGGCGGCGAGCTGCGATTGCAATGCTACGGAAAGAAGGTAGCCAAGTGAGAGCACGACCATTAAGAAGAGCGTCGAGCTAACAAAGAGCACGGCGACAGAACCGCGAAATGGCACGCCGAACCACCACACGCCCATCGCAGCACAAAGCGCAGTATCGGCGAGTCCAATTACGAGATATGGGGACAGCTTACCGATCATGAGTTCCAAGGGAGTGACCGGCGTGAAGATCAACTGCTCCATGGTGCCGCGCTCCCACTCGCGCGCAATCGTGAGCGAAGTGAGGAAGGTGCCGACCACGGCCATGACAATTGCCACCACTCCGGGGACGATGTTGGCGAGACTCTCCAGGTCTTCGTTAAACCAGGTGCGCGCGGCAATGACGATTGGGGGATCCATGGTGCGCTGGCCCTTTTGGCGAAGCCAGTCGAGTTGAACCTGTTGCGAGTAGGCGAGCACAACGGCTTCAGCATAGTTCATTCCAACGTTCGCGCTGTTGCCATCCGTGCCATCCACAATGGCCTGCACGGAGACCGGACCGCCCTCGCGCAGCTTCTGCGAGAAGTTTGTGGGGATCACTATACCGAGTTGGCAATCGCCTGAGTCCACGCCGTGAATGAGGTCACGATAGTTGTCTACTGATCGGTTGACGCGGAAGTATTCAGAAGAACGGAAGCGCTGCACCAGGTCGCGGCTTTGCTGGCTGTTCTCGCGGTCAAAGACGTACACGGGCAGATGTTTGATATCAAAGCTGACCCCGTAGCCGAAGGCGAGCATCAGGATGATGGGCATGGCTACCACGATGATGATGCTGCGCAGGTCGCGACGAATCTGCAGCGCCTCTTTCCAGGCAATCGCGCGAATGCGGTTAAGCTTCATCGCGGCACCGCCGGCGCGGGCTCGTGAGCAGTGAGCGAAACGAACACGTCCTCAAGCGATGCGGGAATTTGTTCCATGCGCGTTACGGAGATCGCATTTTGTTCAAGTTCAGAACGCAGCAGTGGAACGGCCTCGACTGCATTTGGCACAACAACGTGCAATGCGTTGCCGAAGACGGCCACGTCCGTTGCCACCTTGCTCTTCTCCAATGCTTCCAGCGCGGGACCAAGGGGCGCGCACTCGATCAGCAGCAGTTCGCCTTTCATTGCCGTGCGCTTTAGCTCCGTGGGCGAACCCGAAGCAACGATTTTGCCGTGATAGATCAACACGAGGCGATTGCAGTATTCGGCCTCGTCCATATAGTGCGTGGTGACGAAGACAGTCACTCCGGTAGCCGCCATCTCGTGAATCAACTCCCAGAACTGACGGCGCGAAATCGGATCGACGCCGGAGGTCGGCTCATCCAGAAAGAGCACTTTCGGTTTGTGCAGCACGGCGCAACCGAGCGCGAGACGCTGCTTCCATCCAACGGCAAGGGTCGCGGTCAACGCATGTTCACGACCTTCGAGTCCGGCCATTCGTACAGCCCAGCGGAGGCGCTCGGCAATCTGCGAATCTGAAACCTGGTACATACCTCCGAAGAAGCGGATGTTCTCTTCCACGGTGAGATCGTTGTAGAGAGAGAATTTTTGCGACATGTATCCGATGTTCTGGCGCACGCGCTCTGGCTGTTTTGCTACATCAATGCCCACGACGCTCGCTGTACCCGATGTCGGGTGCAATAGTCCGCAGAGCATTCGAATCGTGGTGGATTTGCCTGCGCCGTTGGGTCCGAGAAAGCCGAAGATTTCTCCGGTGCGCGCCTGAAAGCTGACGCTATCAACCGCCGCGAAATCGCCGAAGAGCTTGACGAGGTCTTGCACCACAACCGAGTACTCGTCAGCCATGCGCCACCTCTTCATCGCTCTCCACCGCGTTTACGAAGACATCGTCCAGCGAGGCCGTGACGGCTTCCACCGATGAGTAAGGGATATGTGCAGCATCCATGCGCCCGCTCAGACTGGGCATCAAGCGCGCAGCGTCATCCACGAGAAGGTGCATGCCATCGCCAACCAGCACGACACTACGCACGCCCCCTGTTCCTGCAATTGCGGCTCGCGCACCACGCGGATCAGACGTGGAAACGGCGATCACGCGGTTTTGCAATTTGCTCTTCAATCGGTCGGGCTGGTCACAAAAGAGAAGACGGCCCTCATGCACCAGAGCAACACGGTGGCACCGTTCCGCCTCATCGAGATAGGCCGTAGAACTCAGAATGGCTACTCCCTCGCCGAGAAGCGAGTAGAGAATCTTCCAGAAATCGCGGCGCGAGACTGGGTCCACCCCGTTGGTCGGCTCATCAAGCAGCAGCACGCGGGGGGTGTGTATGAGCGCGCAGATCAAACCGAGTTTCTGCTTCATACCGCCGGAGAGTTTTCCCGCGAGGCGCTGGCGAAAGGGCTGCATGTCCGCAGCCTGCAACAGTTGTTCACTGCGCTGCTTGTACACTGTGCGCTTTACATCGAAGACCTCCGCGTAGAAGCGAATGTTTTCATCGACCGTTAAATCTTCATAGAGACCGAAGCGCTGAGACATGTAACTGATCTGCTGCTTCACGCGCTCTGGGTTGTGCACCACGTCAAAGCCTGCGACCTCGGCTGTCCCCGAGTTCGGCACCAGAATGCCTGCGAGGATTCGCATTGTCGTCGTTTTGCCCGCGCCGTCCGGTCCCACCAGTCCGAATATCTCGCCATACTTCACGTCAAAGCTCAGACCGTCGACAGCCTTCACGCCGGGGAAGCTGCGCGAGAGATCTCGAACAACGATAGCTGCCGATTCTGCCATTGCTCTCTTATCTCCCCTGCTCGATTGCGATATCGGCAGGCATTCCGGGCTTCAACTCGTGGTTAGGATTTTCAACGTCGACCTTGATGCGATATACCAGCGCGACGCGCTCTTTGTTGGTCTGCACTGTCTTGGGAGTGAACTCGGCTTCTGGGGAGATGAACGCGACTCTGCCTTTATAGAACTTGCCGGGATAGGTGTCTGTGCGTACGGCGACTTGCTGTTGCCGGAGAGCAGCAACTTGCCTGCGGGCGCGGCGCTCTTATGCTCAAGGCGATAATAGTAGTAACCCACGCCGCCAGCGGCAATCACCAGAAAATAACTATAATACGCTTCACAGGATTACTCCTTCCCTTGCCTGCTGCTTAGTGGCCTTCCAGTATTTCCGCATAGTTTGCCTCGGTGTTGCCCAGCGCGCGCGCCAACGAGATGCGCGCGTCCGCATGGTGAGTCAGAGCTACGATCTGATTCTGCTGCGCACGCGAGAGGGCATCCTGCGCGCTGATGACCTCAACGTTGTTGGTGACGCCCTGACCGAAACGCAACTGTGCCAGGTCCACTTCCTTCTGGGCCAAGTCGAGTCCCGCGCCAGCTACACTGACCTCTTCGGCAGCAGAGTCGAGATCGAGCATTGCTTGGTGCAACTCCTGCTCCACGCCGAGCCTTGCATCATTCATCTGCCGCTCCAGACGGCGCATTTGAGATTCAATCTCGCGCGCCTCGCCTTCCCGGTCACGATCAAAGACTGTGAACGTGAGCGAGAGCTGCGCTAGTTCTGTACCGCGCATGGAAGCCAGCGTTCGTCCGATGCCGCCATAGTTTCCCGTCGCATCGAGTTTAGGCAGGTAACGGGAGCGCGATGCCCGAAGCTGTTCGTCCAGTGCTGCGCGCTGCCGCGTGAGCGATTGATAGTCTGGGCGCGAGGCAAGCGCTTGCGGCAGTACTGTCTCTGCCGTGATTGAGTTGACTGGACGAAACTCAAGTCGCTCAGCAAGTTCAATGCCCGTGCCTGGAGAGATACCGATGTTGCGCGCGAGCACCAGCAGTGAACTCTTAGCGCGATTGCGCGACTGCACGAGTGACTGCTTCTCATTGGCGAGTTGCACCTGTGCGCGCAGCACATCGATTCCCGTGGCGACGCCTGCATCGCGCTGATCGGTTGCCACCTTGAGGAGCGTTTGCGCAGTGTCCACGCGTGATTCTGCGGCCATGACCTCAGCGAATTGCGACTGCGACGAGAGATAAAGCGTGGCCACGCTGCGGATTACGAGGTCACGCGCATCCTGATAGTCCGAACGCGCGGCGGATGTGGACTCCCGCGCTCCGCGCAACGCATGCAGCGCCTGCAGGTCCACGACCGACAGATCTGCGTAAGCGCGAGCCTCGTAGGTGCTGTACGGGCCGACGACATCCGGGAGCGGCAAACCGGGAACGCTGATACCCATCGCCTTCAGGCTATGGCTCTGCACTGCAACCGGAGTTTGAATCTGCACACGTGGCAGCAGGAGCGACTGTCGACGCTCACTGATGGCCGCTGCTTCCTGCACTCGCGTCTCTGCAACCAGCACGCCGAGATTCGCCTGCAAGCCACGATGGATTGCGTCGAGTAGCGTCAAGCGAAGCGGAGCGCTCTGCTCTTGCGCGAAGGACGGAACCGTAAAGAGCAGGAAGAAAGACAACGAGATACTCAGAGGTCGAATCATCTTGCCTCGCTTTTGTGCCTTGTCTTCGACACCTCTCTTTGGCGAGCCGTGGGATCCGGCTTCGAGGATGCATTGAGACCGCACAGAAATATTCCCATTGTCTTGCTCAACTGTTTTTCAAGCGGCGACGAGGGATCAAGCGCCCAGAGTAGAACTGTGCCGAACAGCATGTGGTGAAAGGCCCGCGCTACATCGATGGGAGTTGAGTCGGTTCTCAATTCGCCACGATGCTGCCCCAAGCGAATGATCTCGGCAATCCACCGGCGCTTTTCAGTGAGTTGACCGACGATGTATTCGCGAACCTCCACATTTCCGAAGAAGGACGAGATCAGGCTGCGCGCCATCTGTGGACTCTTGCCAGGAAACTTCACGAGGCTGCTGCCTAGCGAAATTAGAACCTTTTCGCTGGTTGTGGTACCAAGGCGCGTCAGTGCCAGGTGTTGCTCCACAATCGCCGCCTGCTTGGCGACGAGATAACCGAGTACGTGTTCCTTGCTCGGAAAGTAGTTGAAGAATGTTCCCTTGCCAACGTCAGCGGCACGGGTGATCTCCTCAACCGTGGTCTCAACGAATCCTTTGCGGGAGAAGAGTTCCATGGCGGCCACGAAGATTCGCTCGCTCGTCTCCTGGCGGCGACGCTGCATGCGGCTGGTTTCAACTGCGGGAGCGGATTTAGGCCTCTTTGCTGTGGTGACCATCAGTCATAGTTGACTACCGGTCATTATTACTTGTCAAGCCAACCACAATATTGAAGAACTGGATGGAACCTCGTCCCTAGTTAGTCAATGTCAGGTTGATGCTCGTGGTGTGCGCTGTCCCGTTTGAACTGGTAGCGTTTATAAACACCGTCCATGAACTAACGGCGCTTTGCGGCGGAGTGCTCGACGCAGTCGAGGATGCGGATGAGCCGCAACCGGCAATGCCCGCGATGGCTAGCGTTACGGAGGCCACTAAGAGTAGCGCGGTGAGACCTCTCTTCTTAAAGCAAGACAACATACCGGGCAAGAGCACAATGCCAAGAATTGAAGATCCTGCCACGAACGGTAGCGAAGGATATCCGCGCGGAACCCACCGTCTCAAGAAAGCCGACGTGCCTGAAGTGTCAATGGTAACTTGTGTACTTATCGACGTGTTGCTGCCGTCAGCCACAAGCGTTGATGGGTTGAAACTACAACTCGCGGAAGTCGGCAGTCCGCTGCAAGCGAAGGTCTGAGTGCCGCGAAAGCCTCCTTCTGGTACGAGTGTCAGAGTAACAACCGCGCTTTTCCCGGTCTGAACACTCAGCGTTGCTGGAGATACGGTCAACGAAAAATCTTCCGGAGGCGGTGGTGGAGTCGGTCCACTGGTGTAGGTCAGTGTGGTTGTTCCGCCAGTATCCGACGCACTACTACCACCGCGCGAGTGAGTTTCAATGACGGTGGCTTGACTGGTAGAGCCGGTAAATGATCTTCCCTGTGAGTCCTGACCGGAAAAAGTGCCAGAAATTGTGTAGAAATAGGCCGAGCATCCGGCTCCGCAAGTGCCAATGCCATTGTAGGTCATGGTTCCAGAGAAGTTGTTCGCTGTGGCGGAGGTTCCATCAGGCAGCAGGTAGGCGAACGATGATGCAACAGCCCCAACAGGAAATCCACAAGAACTTCCGACCGCGCAGTTCGGGCCCACGAGGGCCGAGAATGTGACGCTTCCGACCCCGGAATCGAGCGGGAGGCTGCAGGAGACCGCCGTGCTGCACGTGCCCAACTTGTTGGTTACTGTAATTTGCGCATCCGCCACACAGACCAGTGCCACTAGCAACGCAAGAAGGGTACTTATACGCTTCATCACATTCATCCTGGCTTTCTCGCGTCGCCTAAGAACAGAAGGTAACTCCTCCCTGGCATGCGGAATCTTCAGAGATGTAGGGGAAGGGTATCCGGTTGCCATTACCTTTGGCGCGACCTACTAAATATTGAGCAGATTAGCGCCGGAGAGTACAACCAGAACTGCACGTTCGCTCATCTATTTGATGCTAGCGAGAAATATACGTCCTGCGCTCCAGCATGCCGAATCGGGAGAGAACTCAATGTCTTATCAGGTAGATCGCTCCGTAC
>Ga0224527_1000811_pt1 | contig 18515 bp, 26 predicted proteins | sample CBST0metaG_FD_179882 | JGI IMG/M metagenome (GOLD analysis project Ga0224527, IMG submission 179882) | Peat soil microbial communities from Stordalen Mire, Sweden - C.B.S.T0 | ecosystem: Environmental > Terrestrial > Soil > Wetlands > Peat | place: Sweden: Norrbotten County, Stordalen Mire... | reverse complement strand
TAATATTACGCATGTCAACATTCAATTTGAATTGCATGAATGCAGTGACTGTCATCACTGTGTATAATACAAATATATTGAGATTGAATTATTAAGTATGCGAAATGCAATTTGCTGATGAGACTCCTTATGGCTGTTTTTTACAAGAATCGTTGCCGTATCCCAATTTGGTCGCCCTATGGACAAAATAGATGCTTCAAGGGAAATCGCTCAAATGAAAGTCAAGTTGATAAGCTAGTGAGAAGCAAAATGAAAAAAGCTACCAACCTATACTAATTAGGTTGGTAGCTTTGCTTTTAAACTTTTAGTACAAAGTTTTAGTACCGTACTAAAACTTCACGCTATACGTTATATGCTTTTAGTATGTTTTAGTATACTTTTTACTATACATTCAGTAGTGGCGGTTATTTTTTTGCATCTACTTTGTCAAGGTATTCTTCCAAAGCTTTATTAATAATTTTGGTAATTGAAATTTCAGAGGTAGTACTATGCTCTTTCAGACGATCGGAAAGATCTTGTTCGATTCGTGTATTGTAGGATACCATTACTTTACCTGCCATTTTGATTCACTCCTTTATGGGTTGTTATTTATACATTAGATCACAATTGAATTTCTTTTAGCAAGTTATGTGAAACTGTTTTTTTTTTGAAAAGGTTTTTTAAAATTTATTTAATCATGGTATAATAAGTTTTATTATGAAAATTTCTCAAGATTATGAAGTTTGGATGGTGAGATTGTGAAGATTACTTGTAAAGATGTAGAAAATGTTGCGTTATTATCAAGGTTGGAATTTTCCGCGAGTGAACTTGAAACCTTTACGGGGCAAATGGATGCCGTTTTGCAATATGCTGAAGTTTTGAATAAAGTGAATGTGGATGGAGTAGAGCCCATGGCTCATGTTTTGCCACTGAAAAATGTGATGCGCGTTGATGAAGCCAAGCCTTCATTGGCAAGAGAATTAGCCTTAGCCAATGCTCCAGAGCAGGAAGATGGCTATTTCAAAGTACCACAGGTTATGGAAGGAGAATGAGCATGGAGTTATTTAAATATACAGCTGGTCAGTTACATGAGAAACTGGTAAATAAAGAAGTATCAGCCGTAGAACTGACAAATGCAGTGCTGGGCCGGATTGATGCTGTGGAAAAAGATGTACAAGCTTATATTACGCAAACCAAAGAGCATGCACTTGAGCAGGCAAAGAGCGTGGATGCTAAAATTGGACAAGGACAATCCATTGGGATGCTGGCTGGTATTCCTGGCGCACTGAAAGATAATATCTGTACTAAGGGCACAACAACCACTTGTGCTTCACAGATTTTAGCCAATTTTGTTCCACCTTATGATGCCACCGTTGTGGAAAAATTAATGGCTGAGGATACCATTGTTGTTGGTAAAGCCAACATGGATGAATTTGCCATGGGCGGTTCTACGGAAAACTCTGGCTTCTTTACCACTCACAACCCTTGGAATTTGGAAACTGTGCCAGGCGGGTCAAGTGGTGGATCGGCAGCAGCCGTGGCCGCTGGCGAAGCCATTTGGTCCCTAGGTTCTGATACTGGTGGTTCCATTCGCCAACCAGCAGCTTATTGCGGGTTAGTGGGGATGAAACCTACCTATGGACGGGTATCTCGGTATGGTTTGGTGGCGTATGCGTCATCACTGGATCAAATTGGTCCAATTACCCGTGATGTTACGGATTGTGCCCATATCATGAATATTATTTGTGGTCATGATGCCAAAGACTCTACTTCTAGTAATAGTATTGTACCTGACTATACAAAATCCCTCATTAATAACATTAAAGGGTTAAAGATTGGCCTGCCCAAAGAATATTTTGTAGCGGGTATGGATCCTGCCGTAGAAAAAGCCATCAATAAAGCCATTGAGCAATTAGTGGGGTTAGGAGCCGAGTATACCGAAATATCCATGCCACATACGGAGTATGCTTTATCAGCTTACTATATGATCGCGCCAGCAGAAGCTAGTTCTAACTTATCTCGGTATGATGGGGTAAGCTTTGGTAAGCGGGTAGAAGGCACTGATATTATTGATATGTATAAGAAAACTCGTAGTGAGTTTTTAGGATCAGAGGTTAAACGCCGTATTATGCTTGGTACCTATGCCTTAAGTGCTGGTTACCATGATGAATATTATATGAAAGCGTTAAAGGTTCGTACCTTGGTTAAGCAAGACTTTGATAAAGCTTTTGCCAATGTAGATGTAATTATTACGCCAACAGCACCGACCACCGCTTTTAAAATTGGTGAAAAGGCCAATGATCCATTAGCCATGTACCTGCAAGATGTTTGTACTATTCCAGTGAATTTGGCAGGGGTGCCCGCTGTTTCCATTCCGTGTGGATTTGCTGGTGGCATGCCGATTGGCTTACAGATTATTGCTAAACCACTAGCGGAAGAAACCCTCATTCGCACTGCTTATACTTTTGAGCAAAATAATGATTACCACAAGGGTTTTGCAACCATGGGAGGTAAATAATGGACTACGAAATTGTAATTGGTTTAGAAATTCATACTGAACTTAAAACGAAATCAAAAATTTTCTGTGGCTGTAGCACAAAATTCGGTTCACCACAAAATACCAATGTTTGTCCAGTTTGTTTGGGCTTGCCAGGTGTGTTGCCTGTGCTTAATGAAAAAGTTGTAGAATATGCGGTTCGTGTTGGACTGGCCCTCAATTGCGAAATTTTGCCCTTCAGTAAATTTGACCGCAAAAACTATTATTATCCTGATTTACCGAAGAATTTTCAAACTACCCAATATGACTTGCCGATTTGTGTAAATGGTCATTTAGATATTGAAGTGGATGGTAAAACCAAACGCATTGGGATTACCCGGATACATATGGAAGAAGATGCTGGTAAGTTAGTGCATTCTGGAGCGACCATTACTAGCTCAGACTCAGCCCTCGTTGATTATAATCGTACGGGTGTGCCATTACTGGAAATCGTTTCTGAGCCAGATATGAGTTCGGCGGAAGAGGCCAGAGCGTACTTAGAAAAAATCAAGGCTATTTTAGAATACTTAGATGTATCAGACTGCAAAATGGAAGAAGGTAGCTTGCGTTGTGATGCCAACATCTCTCTTCGTCCTCAGGGCACTACCAAGCTGGGTACCAAAGCAGAGATGAAAAATCTAAACTCCTTCCGTTCGGTACAAAGGGGCATTGAATATGAAACTGCCCGTCAAGAAGAAGTGCTCGAAGATGGGGGAAAAGTAGTACAAGAAACTCGTACTTGGGATGAGGGCAAGGGCATTAGCCTTTCCATGCGTACCAAGGAACAGGCTAATGATTATCGCTATTTGCCTGAACCAGACCTAGTGCCAGTTATTGTTGATCCTGAGAAGGTAGCTGAAATTCGCGCTAACTTACCAGAATTGCCAGAAGCACGGAAACAACGTTTGATGGCGGATTATGGACTTTCTACATATGATGCAGCCGTGATTACTGTTAGTAAAGCCATGGCTGATTACTTGGACGAAAGTGTTGCTTGTCAGGCCGATGCGAAGCTGGTGGCTAATTGGCTAATGGGCGAAGTGTCCAAGCATTTAAATAATGATAGCATCACCATTGGGCAGTGCCCGGTTGCGCCGAAACAATTAGCAGAACTAATTGCCTTGATTGATAAAGGCACCATTTCCAATAAAATAGCTAAAACTGTATTTGAAGAAATGTGGACTAGCCGTAAAGATGCCGAGGTTATTGTTAAAGAAAAAGGTCTGGTACAGATTTCCGATAGTAGCGAAATCATTGCCATTGTAGATGGAGTGATTGCTGCTAATCCTCAATCGGTAGCTGATTTTAAAGCTGGTAAAGAAAAGGCCATTGGCTTTTTAGTAGGCCAAACCATGAAACAATCTAAAGGCAAGGCCAATCCTGACATGGTAAATAGTTTGCTACGGGAGAGATTGCAAGGCAACTAACGTTTGCTATAGAAGATGCATTAAAGAGTTAACATCTATATACTTTAAAATATAATAGATAAATAGCAGAATGCGCAGGGAATCTAGAGGGTTATATCCTTTAGGTTTTCTGCGCCTTTGCAATATAAGGCTTCAGCAGCACAACCTTTACATAGCAAGCGATGGCCGAGCTTCTGTTCTTGGCAGACCACCAATATAGGTGTTACTTTCTTAGTGTGTTGTATATACTCATTTTTTTGTGATGCCTAATGTAGATATTCTCGCTCATTATTTTTGTGCCTAGTTTTTCCAAGAATGAAAGCGAAACGGGGCGTGCATAATGATAGTACTATGTATTTATTATGACGAGGTAAAAAAACATGTTAGCTAGCAGAGTATCTTGGGATCTTACAACCGTATTATCGGTTCATGTCTTGCGTTTGGTAGTGGGACTATTACTTGTACGTGTTTTGTATCCCCTGATTTTTAATGTCACACCTTTTATTATTGAAGTGACCGATCGGCTAGTCGTACTAGGGCTGGTGTGGTTTACTGTGAGCAAGTATGGTACTGATTTTCCTAGCTTGGGTTTATCGCTAAAACATCTAGGGAGTAATATTGGCAAAGGGGTAGTGATTGGTTTAATCTTGTTAACCGTGAGCATTTTTAGTGAAAAAATATACGCCACCATGCTGTTTAGCACGCCAGCAGATCATCCAATTGTGGTGCAGGTCGAAAACGCAACCACTTGGCATGATTTACTAGTTCCCTTATTTTTAGCAGGCATCTTGGCGCCCATCACCGAAGAACTATTATATCGGCTGCTTACTTTTTTACCCATGAAAGAGCGGTGGGGTTTTTGGGGTGGTGCCATTGCTAGCTCGTTAATTTTTGCTGGTATGCATTTTAGTCTGTATTGGTTGGGCGAAATGATGGTGGTGGGGGTGGGGCTAGCTTTTGTTTATTACTATACTGGTTCCTTAATTAGTGCCATGGTTGCCCATTCGGTGATTAACACTTCAAAAATACTCATGTTATTTTGGGGCGTATCCTTGATGTGAGGGACAGTGGTAGCATGCAAGGACCCTTGTGAATACTATGTATGAAATAAATACCGAATAGTGGATTAATTAGCAAAAGTTAAAAGGTGTTTTGACAAAAAAAGTCGAACGTTAAGATTAAAATTCAGAATTGAAAAGGGGAACACAAGTATGATCACATATCCAGAATTATCTGTAGATAAGCTCCGTTTTATGTGTGACGAAAATGTCTTTGATTTTGAAACAACGGCTAGCATATCACCACTCGATGTAATGATTGGTCAAAAACGAGCAGTTAAAGCGGTAGAATTTGGTTTATGTGCTAAAAACCAAGGGTATAATATCTTTATATCTGGCTTAGTAGGCACTGGCAAAATAACCTATGCAAAAGCTGCTGTGGCAAAAGTAGCAGCAACCAGATCGGCACCTGGCGATTGGTGTTATGTAAATAATTTTAAAAATAATAGTCAGCCCATTGCCCTACGATTGCCTAATGGTAAGGGACATGTTTTTTGTGAGGATATAGAAGAACTAATTGAAGATATTAAAACTGAAGTGGGGAAAATCTTTAGCAGTGATGATTACGAAGAGTCTAAAAATAGTATTATTAAAATTTTTCAAGAAAGACGTTCTGCTCTGATTGACTCCTTTAATGATAAGGCTGAAGAATGTGGTATTATGCCCCAGTGGTCAACCACTGGCTTTATTGGGGTACCTATGGCAGACGGTAAAGCCATTCCCCCAGAGGAATTTCAGAAACTCGACAAAGAAGAAAAAGAAAAAATTGAAAAGAAAATTGTAATGGTCCATGAAAAAGCTATGGAAGTGGTACGGCGTATGCAAGAATTAGAACGGCAAATGCGCGAAGAAATCCGTATTCTCGATGGCAAGGTGGGATTATTTGCGGCCGGTAGTTTGATTGAAGAAGTCAAAGAGCGCTACAGTGAACATGCTGAGGTTGTGGAGTATTTAGAAGCAATCAAGCAAGATGCTGTCAAAAACATTAACGATTTTAAAGCCAATACTGGGGATGAGGAACAGAATAATCCCTTTGCTTTTTTGAAGAAAAACACGCAAGAGAGTGTTCGTGATAAATATAAAGTTAATTTATTAGTAGATAACCGTGAACTGACAGGGGCGCCGATCATCGTAGAATCCAATCCTACTTATTACAATTTGGTGGGGCGCGTGGAATATGAGACACATATGGGAATGATGAGTACGGATTTTGCTATGATTAAAGCCGGTGCGCTGCATAAAGCCAATGGTGGCTATTTGATTTTAAATGCCCGTGATGTGCTAACTAACCTTGGAGCCTGGGAAGCATTAAAACGGATCTTAAAAACACAAAAATTATTTGTGGAAAATCTCAGTGAGCAGTATGGCATGACGGCCATGGCTACGTTGAAACCCAAGCCAGTCCCCATTGATGTGAAGGTTATTTTGGTGGGTAACCCGTATTTGTATTATTTGATGTATAATCACGATGAAGAATTCGGTAAATTATTTAAAATTCATGCAGATTTTGATACGCAAGTAGAAAGTAACACCGATAATATACAGAAAATGGCTAGGTTTATTAGTTCCACAGTTAAGAGTAAAAATTTAAAGCACTTTGATCGTTCGGGTGTGGCAAAAATGGTAGAGTATTCTTGCCGGTTGGCTGGTAGTCAAAAAAAATTAACCACTCGTTTTAGTGAAGTGGTCAAAATACTATGTGAAGCCGATATCTGGGCAACTATGGATAACAGCGAAATTATTACAGGAGAGCATGTCAAACAGGCCATCTTAGAAAAAAATTATCGTTCCAATAAACATGAAGAACACTTGCAAGAAATGTTTGCGGATGGTAAACTCATGATTGATACAACAGGTCGCAAGGTAGGGCAAGTGAATGGCCTAGCTGTGATGTCTGTTGGTGAGTATATGTTTGGGAAACCTTCTCGCATTACGGTGAATACCTATATGGGCAAAGGCGGTATCCTGAACATTGAACGGGAAACCAAGATGAGTGGTACCAGTCATTCCAAAGGTGTATTGATTTTAAGTGGTTATATTGGACAGAAATATGCGCAAGAAAGACCCTTAGCCTTGGCAGCGAGCATCACTTTTGAACAGCTATATGGTGGGATTGATGGCGATAGTGCCTCTAGCACTGAGTTATATGCCTTATTATCCAGTTTATCAGGCATACCCATCAAACAATACATTGCCATGACAGGATCGGTCAATCAAAAAGGGGAAATACAGCCGATTGGTGGCGTAACTGAAAAAATTGAAGGCTTTTTTAATGTCTGCAAGATAAAAGGTTTAACCGGGGAACAGGGCGTTATGATTCCTGAGCAAAATGTGGATGAACTAGCACTGAATGATGAAGTCATTGAAGCTATCAGACAAGGTCAGTTCCATATTTACACGGCGCAGACCATTGACCAAGGAATTGAGATTTTAACCGATATACCAGCGGGTGAATGCCAAGCAGATGGTACCTATCCAGTTGGTAGCATACACTATTTAGTCAATAAACAACTGCAGGAATATACGGATCGTTTTGTCAAACTAAGTAAGTCGGCTGATGAATCGAAAAATAACTCGTAAAGAGGGTGCCTACGGGCGCCCTTTCGTATTGGGATAAACAGAGAGGTAGAAAAGGAAATGGGAAAACACATACAACCAGTAAGCAAAAACAATACATATACCATCGAAATCGTCAGCTTGGGGCACAGTGGGGAAGGGGTTGGCAGATATGAAGGGTTTACCATCTTTGTTCCTTATGCCTTACCAGGAGAAACGGTAGAAGTTAAGATACTAGAAGTGAAAAAGAACTATGCAAAAGGTAAATTAACAGCAGTAATCGTGGCAGCCAAATCTCGCTGCCTGGCTGAGTGTCCGATTTATGATCAATGTGGTGGCTGTCAATTGCAACATGTGAATTACGAAGAGCAACTTGTACTCAAGAGGCAAACCGTAGTAGATGCCGTTACGAGAATTGGAAAAATCGAGAATGTGGTGATACATCAGACACTAGGCGTTCAGGAGCCTTGGTATTATCGTAATAAAATGCAACTTCCCGTTGGCACTGTGAGTGGACAAGTTGTAGTAGGGTGTTTTGCCCAAGGCACTCACCAGATTATTAATACAGAGCATTGTTTTATTCAACACGAAACTAACAATAGGGTAGCACAAGCCGTACAACAGATTGTTAGTGAGCTAGGGATTACTACTTATGATGAGCAGACTGGTCAGGGCGTGATGCGTCACGTACTGGGGCGGGTAGGTGTAAAAACGGATGAGGTTATGGTAGTGTTGGTAACTGCTACGTCAGCATTACCTCGGCAGGCTGAAGTCATTACCAAGCTACGTGAGCGAGTACCTAATTTGGTAAGTATTATTCATAATATAAATAGCAAACATACCAATGTTATTTTGGGGAATCGGACAACCGTATTATGGGGCAAGGAGAGCATTACGGATCAGATCGGCAAGTTCACTTTCAATATTTCGGCGCGTTCTTTTTTTCAAGTCAATACCATTCAGGCGGAAGTTCTCTATAACAAAGCCGTCGAATATGCTGACCTGTCTGGCCGGGAAACCGTTATTGATGCTTATTGTGGTACGGGAACCATTACTTTATTTTTGGCAGAGAAGGCCGCTAAGGTCTACGGCATTGAAATTGTGGAGCCTGCCATTCTAGATGCAAGAGTGAATGCCGAGCTCAATCAGGTCACTAATGCAGAATTTACGGTAGGGGATGCAATCGACATCATGCCTCGCATGTTCAAACAAGGCCTGCGCCCTGAGGTAGTGGTTGTCGACCCACCACGGGCAGGATGTGAGCGCAAGGTGCTCGAAACCTTTGCGAATATGCAGCCCCAACGGATTGTCTATGTATCCTGTAACCCCGCTTCCTTAGCGAGAGATTTGGCGGTGCTTGAAGAGTATGGATATATGACGAAGGAAATTCAGCCGGTGGATATGTTCCCTCATACTTATCATGTGGAAAGTGTTGCTCTTATAGTGGCTAAAAATAAGGGTTGATAATGATTTTAGATAAAAAAATATAGGCTCTTCCACCCTGTTTCCACCCTAAATATCAAATGGGTGGAAACCTTTTTTATTCTCTTAGTGCTTTTTCTAAGATATTCACTGTTTCATCCTGCATTTTAGGTGTAACGTGTGTGTACGTATCTGCTGTAGTACTCAAATTTGCATGTCCCAGCCTATGTGATACATCTTTCATATTAGCCCCATTTTCGATCAGCATGGTTGCGTGTGTATGGCGTAAAGCGTGAAAGTTAAATTGTATCATCAGCTCATAATTTATTACTCTGCTACAATATTTTATTGAATCGTGGGTTATCATCTCGCCGTTTTCTTTAGTACAAACAAAGCCGAGCATGCTATTGGCAGTCTTTATTAATTTATCGAGTGTATATATCCTATTATCTTTATCTGAATAGTGTTCAGTGTAGTAACTTCCATATTCTAATCGTTTTTCAGCTTGATATTTTTTATGTTGCTTTAATATGTTGCACAAAGTATCTCCGATAGGAATTTCTCGAACGGAACTTGGGGTTTTGGTAGATCCGAAGTACCATGCATGTTCTTTTTTTATGAGTATCTTATTGATATCTATAGTTTTTTTATCTAGGTTAATGCAGTCCCACGTGAGTGCTGTACATTCCCCAACGCGTACACCTGTATGATATGCGATCATTATTGGTATATAAAAGCTAGAGCCAGAGGGGAAACGGTTTATTATTTTGTTGAAATCATCTTTATTGAGCACTTTATAGTTAGTTTCTTTTTTTGAATGCTCATACTTTGGCATTCGAACATGTTGCATAGAGTTTTCCTTAATAAACTGATAAGGGAATACGGCGTATTTTAATGCGCCAGACAAGACAGCGTACATATTAAATAAATGATTTTTAGAGTAACCAAAGCTATACTTTTTGTTTAAAAATTCCTGGAGAATAGCGGGTTGGAATGCCTTTAATTTGTAAAGCCCCAGTTCTGGTTTTATATGCTTATCAATAATATTTTTATAAGCAATTTGGGTATTGTATTTACAGTTAATCATTACATATTCTTTGTGCCAGTAATCAAAGTAGTCAGATATTGACAATTCAGTCGGTTCGAAATGTAGCCCCGAATTTTCAAACTCTGCAAGGGCCTTGCGTAGTGCAGCTTCTGCTTCTTTGCGAGTTTTCCCACCAACTCGCTCTATTTTCTTTCGTTTACCATCAACCTTACCTGCATCAAAGTAATAGTACCATGTGCTGCCTTTCTTCCTGGTGCCACCAGTCATTGCGATCACTCCTTTTTATAATTAAGACACAGCTTGTCCATGTTCATGGGGCTGTGTCTTTTTACGCATGTATTAGAGGTGCCCTACGCAAAGGGCTTTTCGTTGCCGTCTCTTTGAGCAATAGTATTAACTATTGTATGCAATAAGTCTTTGCCTTCAGGACTGGCTTTTCGGTAAGTCGTCAATATCTTAATTTCATCAATTGTTACAAAAAAATTAATTCTTTCGATGGGATCAATTAGCTCATTATCTAGTGGTCTTTTGAAAGCGTCAGGGTAAATAACATTTGTATTTAGCTTTTGGTTAGGAAAATCATCTTCATCCATAACAAATCATCCCTTAAATGTATATTATATTACTTTTAAACATATTAATTTATCCGGTATCCCGCGTGTTGCCGCGATTTGGGATAAAGAAATATCTTTATATTCAAAAAGTAAAGTGTCTGGTAGTAAAAGTTCAACAGCAAATTGATTTGCTTCTCTTTCAATTTTTGATATGGAAAAGAGCGTATTTCTTTTTAGGAAAGGCGTATTTACTGCTGGATGCTGGATAACGTGTCCAAGTTCGTGGGCGCACGTAAATCGCTGATCAAATTCTGGAAGCTTACAATTGATATGAATAGTTTTAATGCGTTTATAGGTACTAAAATATCCTAAGGTGTTTCCTAGCTCTTCAAATAGGATATTTACGCCCATTTCCCTAGCGATTTGGAAAGGGCAATTTGTTTGGAATTTTTTAATTAATCCTTCGGCCGCTATTTTTTCTTTACGCATTTGTTATTCAATCCTCCTTTCGATATTTTTTAGGAGTGAATTTCTTCTTAGCCATTTGTTTGGACATACGCATAGTATTTTCAAGCGATATTCGCAAGAGTTCCTTGTCGTCGTCATCCATTGTCTCTCCATTAAAAGCCATTGCATCATCGCTCTCTAAATCGGAGAGCATTTTTTCTAGGTCACGGGCGATGTCTCGTTCTTCTTTGGGGGAGAGAGGTAAAGAATCTTTTTTTACATTAGATTTACTGGGAGATAGATTAGTTTCATTAAAAAGAACAAGTTTTGGCATTTCTGGTAATGATTTTCTTTCATCTTCGGATAAATCGGATATAGCCTCTAACCAAAAGTTAACATTCCCATCAGCATCTTCTTGAGCTTTGAATTTAAATCCAACCGAAGTAATTAGTTCAATAACTTCCGCAAATGGGCTTTTACTCACTAATTCAGAGAAAAATTGAAAAGACACTTTTTTACCCATGCAGGTTGCAAGTTTATCTAAAAAATCTTCATTATTACACAGTTGAATAATGACTGGTTTAATTTGTTCAAGCATTTTATCTTGTTTGTCATCAATAACAGTAGTATCAGGTAAATAGCCAGCTTTAATCATTAACTCTTCATCCGAAACCATTAAATGTGGAGCTAATTTTTTTAATGTTACAAATGAAGGTTGTTGGGTTCCTGATTCGAGCCTAGATAACGTTGCCTCACTCACTTTTGATAATCGAGATAATTCAGCTTTACTAATATTTCGTGCTTCATATAATTTTTTAAAATATTGAGAAAATGCTAGTAGGGTGATGTTTTTATCATTCTGGTTCATACTTATCCTCCTTTTATTATTATGCATTTTTTGCGTTTACGCAAAAAAATACATACTTGCGCGAACGAAAGAAAACAAACCTTGTCGAAAAGAGGTGATAAAGTAATGATGAAAAAGAAAGCTGTGATTGAACTTGATACCGATAACTTTACCAACCTGCAAAAGACAAAAGGGTGGAATGAGTCTAAGACTGCTGTTAATATCGGAGTTTCCCCTGAACAACTTTGGAAGGTCAAGAAAGGCAAACATAATCCTGGGCAGGATTTTATTGCTGGTGTTTTATCCGCCTTTCCTGATGTAAGTTTTGGCTACCTTTTTATTTTACCAGAATCCTTGCGTGAACGCAAGATAATTAGGATGTAATTTTATAAAAAATTTTAATTATTAGGAAAGAGGTGTGACCATGAGTAATTTAATCAATGTTAATCAATCTGGTAAAACCACATCCAAGGAGCTTTATGAGTTTTTAGAACTTAATCCATCCCAGTACTCCAGATGGGCAAAGGCAAATATCGAAGATAATCAATTTGCAGAGGTAAATAAAGATTATGAGGTTCTCGACATTAATGTCGAAAACTCACAAGGTGGCAGGCCGAGCCAAAATTATCGGCTATCAATCGACTTCGCCAAAAAACTTTGCATGGTATCTAAATCAGAAAAAGGCGAGCAAGCAAGAAATTATTTCATCGAGGTAGAAAAACAATATCTAGTTAATGCAACCCCAATCAAACTTACTCCACAACCAAAATACCGCGCCCGTATGATTAGTACCGCAGTAAAAGATGTTGATGCTACAGCTAAACAGATGATGAAGCTTTTCGGGGTGAAAGATGGTATTGCATACGCGGCGGCAATTAATATGGTGGAAAATGTATATCGGATTGATATGTCACCTGTGAAAAAATTATTGCCATCGGCCAAACACGAAATAGGCAGACTTAACGCCAGTGAAATAGCAGACAAACTTAACATTCGTTATAAAACTGGAAGCCCTGATCCTAAAACGATAAATAAAATGCTCATAACCGCTGGGTTGATGGAGAAATCAAATGATAGCAAACAGCCATACATATTAACTGATTCAGGTAAAGAACTTGGTGAATTTGTTCCTTATACACGTGGTGGTCACAGTGGGTATGAGATTCGTTGGAATCCAGCAATGATTTCAATGCTAGTTAGCAATCAATTAACAGCAAAAGAAGAGTGAGTACTTATGGCTAATAATGCTAAACAAGTTGAACTTGATAGTATGTGGGAAATATACGATTTGCTAATTAATTTCACTGAGTACGAAGATGCTTTACTAAAATATTTAAAAGGTAATGACCTTAAAGGGGCGTTTGATATAATGTCTAGCCGTGACAGAATACAGGCATACAAAATTATTTTTGACCACACACCTGATGCTCTTAAATATGACCTATTTATTAATGCGTACTGTAGTGCGGAATATGGATTCGATGCCTTTACTGGCAAGATCATTAATAAGATTCAGCAACTTAAGCCGAAGGACTTAATTGAATTGCTCAAAAGTAAAGCTGATACTGACGGCAATTTGACTTTATACCGAGGGGAAAGTAGTAAATCATCAAATGTAAAAAGGGCTTTATCATGGACATTGGACAGAGATAAGGCAATATGGTTCGCAAAGAGGTTTAATTTTTCTGGTGAGGGCTATGTGTACAACGCCAAGACAAATATCTCTCATGTAATTGCTTATATAAATGATCGTAGCGAGGAAGAAATTTTAGTTAAATATAAAGATGTGCGGGTTATATCAAAAGACATTATAAAAATATCTGATGGAATTCTTGCATAAATGCAAATCAAACCAATAAGGACGTGTTGTAATGAATATTATTGATTTAAATGAAGTCCGAGAAGCGCGCCAAGAAGCAATTGATTGGGGCAATAAAGTAGAGAAATATTTTTCTGAAAAACTTATATCGGACGCCGAAAATGAATTGCTTAACGACGTTGCTAATCCTGATTGGCCTACACAGCAAATGACTGTCCTTGCGTTAGAAATGATAGCTGATGGTGAGTTAATAGCTAGTTATGAAAATGAAAAATTAATTTTAAGTAGGACTGAAAAAATTTTAAAGAAACTAAATGATGAAAATATAAAGGTGGGTGAGTCATAGCATGAGCGAAGATGTTATCTATACAGTAAAAGAAGTTGCTAAGTTAATTAAATCAAACCCTGATTTTGTCTACGAACTAATCAACCACGGCCTCCTTCCTGCATTAAAACTAGGAAATTTGAAAGTCAGGCGTGTTGCGCTGCTAAAGTTTTTAGAAATATATGAAGGTCATGATTTAAGCGAATTGGATAATATTAAAAAGATGGATAACCTGCAAAATCAATCTGCTAACTCCCTGCTACCTTAAAAATGGACAAGCCTAAATCAAAAAGGAAGGTGTAACCATGACCACAGAAAAAGAAACCGCCACTGGTGGTAATAGTGACGGAAATGGATAGGCTTATTTCATTCCAGCTTTAAATATTTCCCCTCAACCTCGTCTAGGGAGTCTCTTAGCATATCAAGAGAATCAATATTAGATATTGTTTCTACTGTTTTTGATCCTTCGATATTACCCCAAACATAGATGGTGGCATTAAAGTCTTTTTTAGAACCATCTAATCCGCTAACTTCAAAAAAATAACCATTGTCAAGTTTGAGATAAATGCAATTTTCACAGTCAATCGTTTTAATCGTGTATTTATTACCAAGTTTTCGTAAAACTTCTTGAATTTTCTTTCCAGGTTTTTTAGTTTCAAACATATTATCAGCTCCCTATAAGGTAAGTATTCGACAAAAAACAATAATTATCCTATGAAGGAGGTGAAAACAATGACAGACAAAAAGAAACTGGCCTGAACGGGCAAGGTTCAGACCAGCAGGTGGGACAGCCAGATGTCAAAAAAAATATTTATAGTCACGGGATGAAATAATCTCTGCAAATTTATTCTCAAGAACTTTATCATACTCTTCGAGAAGAGTATAAAAAGTTTGGGGAGCAATGACGCACGAAAAATGATTAATTATTTTCACTACTGACTCGCACCCATCATCTTCTTCATCAATGAATCTGGTCGGATTTTTACTAGCTTTATCAAGATTTTCTTGAACCCATTCCTCCACAATTATTCCTAGTTCTTCTTTATTCATAACAAACATTATATCAATTCCTTTCAATAATTCAGATCATTAACGATTAAATTGAGTTACTACAGCAAAACTTCAAAGTCTTTTTTAAAATCATTAAAAAACGTAAGTAATCCCAGTATAGTTTATTCGCATTCATCGGATTTTATGCGAGGTGATCAAATGTACTGCGCCAGGTGTTACAGCAAAATAAGCAAAGAAAATATGATCATGGCAGTATTGCCAAAAGGTACGGTGCTAGTTCCCACCTGCAAAGATGATCGGCTCTGCATCGATCGCAGGACAATGTGTAGGTGTAGAGTGCAGGTTAAGGGGATTGTTGCGAGGGTTAGGGAGTTGGCTAGGAGATTTGTATTTTAGGAGGGGTTTAAGTGAGTAGACAAGATGTTAATAAAATTTTAGAAAATACACCATTAGTAAAATGCAAGGTGATTGTAAATATAGCGCAAAAAGTTATAAAAAATATGTACGACAATGATCTTACAGTTTCCGAGCAATTGCTATTACCTAAAGTTTTGGAAATAGCAATTGCTGATTTAGCTAAAATGTTGCCTGTCAAGCCAAAGGAGTGAGTGCATGAACACACTACAACGCAAAAAAGAGCTAGTACAATGCGTAGCCCTAGTGATTTTATTCTTTGTGGTTTTATTTTATTTACCGGGAGGATGGTAACATGAAAAAACTACTAAACGATAAATTGCTAATTAACATGGCAATTACGTCTATGGTTGTTCTTGGTATTGTGACACTGTTTTGGATTTGGGCATGAAAAAACACACCTTTGCGAGAGGTGCGCTTTAAAAACTTTATACAACGTGATTATAACATATTTTGGAGGGCTTGCAAATGAAGGTTGAGCCAATTATTGCATCATCCAAAGCAAATAATCAAGACTTTAAAAACTACATCGAGTACCAAAAACGTAAAGAAATTGCTGGTGGTTTTAAAGATATTTTAAAAAAGGCGGTGGAAAAATGACACCAAAATTATCAGACGCCGATAAAAAAATAATTCGTGAAATGTCTGCAGATGGCAAGTCTGCAGGGATAATCAGTAAAAAATTAGGTCTTGAGTATTTATATGTTTACAACTATATCAATCGTTTTAAGAGGGCTAACGCCGATAAAATCAGGCGCGACAATGCGAAAGCGAAAGAGAAACCAGTATTTAAAACTTCATCTGCAGATAAATACGTTGAGACCGGTAGGGAGCTGCCACTACCGTATACGTCAAAATTGACGGTGATCATTGATAAGGATTTGGCGGAGATTGCCTGCAAGCAAATGGGATTACCAGAACCAGTGGCAACGCTGGCAGAACGTCCGCATAGTGTTAATGCCAATGGCTGGGTGCGAGTGGGTGGTAAGTGGGTAGCTGGTGTGGATGTTAATAATAATGGGATGCTAATACGTCAGCCAGTGTTTCGGGGTACTAATGGATTTGCAAGGTTATGAGCCAGTGTCAAAATTGTCATTGTGAATTAGGTCCGTGTGATCCAAGGGAGTTTTGTTGTTTGGATTGCCAAGATGAATATAACGAATTTAATAATGAGGATGATGAAAATGAAAATAGTTAAATTTAGGGCTGAAAACTTTCAAAAATTGAAAGTCGTTGAAATAACGCCAGAAGGTAATGTTGTTATTACGGGTAAGTGTGAGCAGGGCAAAACAACCATATTAGATGCAATTCATGTGGCCTTGGATGGCGGTAAAATGCCAGAGATGCCAATTAGAACCGGTCAGAAAAAAGCAGTTATTAATGTTGATTTGGCTGATGATGATCTTAAAAAAATAATGAAGGTGCAGAGAACCTTTACACCTTCTGGCAGCACAATCACAATTACGAATGAGGATGGCTTTAAGGCTAGTAAGCCACAAGATTTATTAGATAAGTTAGTAGGTGCATTGGCTTTCGATCCGTTGGAATTTGCCCGAGCCGATAGTAAAAAATAGGTTGAAATGTTGCTCAGTGTAGTGGATTTGAATGTTGATACTGAGAAGTTGCAGGAGATTTCAGGGGTTAAGTTGGACAAGCCTACGGGTTCACCCTTGGATATTTTAAATAAATATTACGCAGAAGTTCTGGAAAATCGTAAACTCACTAATCGGCAACTTGATAGCGCCAAGAAGGTATTAGCCGATATGCCAGAGGTTGCGAAGGTTGAAGCGGTTAGTGTTACGGAGTTGGTGGCGGAGAAAGAAAAATTAGAGAAAATTAATCGTGATAATAAATTGGCCCGTGATTCCGTTAAAGTGAAGTCAGATGAAATTGCTGTACTGACTAGAGTTGCAAATGCAATATCAGCAAAAATATTAGAACTGGAAAAGCAATTAACTACAGAACGAGAAAAATTAGTTTCGCAAAATAAGTTAATTAAAACGTCTCAATCTGAACATGATTCTTTAAAAATTACTTCTGATGCCCTACAAGACAAACACCTCACCGAAATTAACACCAAAATCCAAACAGCGGATGAAACAAACCGTAAGGCCCAGCAGTACATTAATCGCACAGCCAAGCAAGCTGAAATGGATAAATATCAATTAGAGTCGGATGATTATACAGCAAAGCTGAAGAAAATTGCCGATTATAAAAATGAAATTGTCAATAAAACTAAATTCCCTGTTGAAGGTTTGGACTTTGCTAATGGTGGCGTGACTTACAATAAAATCCCATTCAAGCAGGCCAGTGGTTCTCAAACTCTTAAGGTATCCACTGCTATAGGCATGGCTTTAAATCCTCGCCTACGTGTGATGCTGATTGATGGAGCTGAATCACTGGACAGTGCGCAGATGGGTATTATCTCAAGCATGGCTGCCAATCAGGACTATCAACTCTGGCTTACTCGAGTAAGTGAGGATGAAAAGGTTGGTATTTATATTGAGGATGGCGAGATTAAAAATTTGGAGGTGGCTGAGTAATGCCGGATACTGAAACCGTAGACGACTTTTTCACAGCACCAGCAGAAACTGCCCTTGCGGAACGGCCTGAAAATCAAATAGTTCTGCCTGGTGCAGACAGCGGCATGATGCAAATGGCTGAGTTCCTAAGCAAATCAGATGTTATACCTGCTCAGTATCGTGGCAAGATTGCTAACTGCTTCATAGCAGTTGAGTTTGCACAGCGAACTGGATTCCCTGCAATGACTGTCATGCAGAATATGGTGCCGATTATGGGCAAGCCAACATGGTCTAGTCAATTCTTAATTGCAATGATAAATGCTTGCGGTAAATTTGATCCACTAGAATTCCAGTATTTTGGCGAACGAGGTACAGACGAGTATGGTTGTAGGGCAATTACTAATAGAATTGGTTCTGGTAGGGAATTAGTTGGGACAGACATAACAATTGCGATGGCAAGAGCTGAGGGATGGCTTGATAAAAAAGGCAGTAAATGGCTCACAATGGGACAACAGATGTTGGCGTATAGAGCAGCAACATTTTTCGCAAGGCTATATGTCTCAGAATTAAT
>Ga0224527_1000806_pt1 | contig 18594 bp, 10 predicted proteins | sample CBST0metaG_FD_179882 | JGI IMG/M metagenome (GOLD analysis project Ga0224527, IMG submission 179882) | Peat soil microbial communities from Stordalen Mire, Sweden - C.B.S.T0 | ecosystem: Environmental > Terrestrial > Soil > Wetlands > Peat | place: Sweden: Norrbotten County, Stordalen Mire... | reverse complement strand
TCCTGGGGGCTTTCTGTTCGATTCCGCACGACTCTACACTCAGACACAAAGGCTGGACCGACCTCACCATCCCCAGCAAGGTTTTTGTTTTTTGTACTTGTGCGGGGTGGGTGCGGGAGGGGCGCTAGCGCCCTCCAATGTATGCGCAGCAGGCCCGCCCGTAGGGCGCTCCTTTTTCCTCACGTTGTGGTGGACGGCTATTTGTTTTTATTTGTATCTATTACTTGTAATAGTGAGGGTGTTTCAGCGGATTATAGTGAGGGTGTTTCAGCGAGTGAGGATGAGGCAGTGAGGGCGTTTCAGCGGGAGGTAAATCGATGATTGTAAACATATAAACCCCGTATTGCTATGGAGAGAGGCTCAGTGAGGGCGTTTCAGCGTGGAAAACTCACCGTATTCACAGGCATTATGCGCAAAACTATTCGCCTATCTGCTTTGGATTGATAGACGGCGGACAAGGGTGAACCTCGAAGCTGCCTTTGGGCGTGGCGTACCTGAGACCTGGCCAGCAAAGCTTTAGTTTCTTCACCTCCCGCAAGAAATCTTTGCGGAAGTCACGGACAACGAACTTGTCATTGGCCTTCGAAGGATCAACCCCAAATTGGAGGTACAGGCGTTCCCATGACAGGCGCTCAGGCTTCTTTCCTTGGCTGTAAAGGGTGAACGACTTGTACGACAACCACATGTAGAGGTCGAGGCCAAGCGAGGATCTACGCATCGTTTTCAGTATTCGCATGTCGAGCGGGACCGGGTGAGCGACGATCTCGTTGAACATCTCCTCCCCGATTTCCACCCAACTCTTCCAAAGCGTGTCCTGCTGTGGCTGATGGTAATCCCACCAGAGAACAGCTTTAGGAGCCAGACGGCCGCCAGTCGAAACCTTGCCCCTGCTCGTCTCGTAGATCATGTCCACGTGGCAATTGAAGAGTCTGTCTATTTGGCTTTTGAGCCGCGTCCGGTCTCCACGGCTACCGCCGCTGTCACTGTTGATCCCAAGTTCCTGCATGAAGGAAGACAGGGATGGTCCCAGAATCAACTTCCGATCTTGCGTCTTGATGGCCTCGGTGCAAACCCATGCCAGTAGCAGACGAGGCAGATTTCCGAAAGGGAGCTTGTTGTCTCCGCCGGCAATCATGATGAGCTTATAAGGACCATTCTGGCGCTTGTATTGCTGCCGGTTCCCCGGATCTGTGCGCGGCAGAGAGCAGAGCGTCAGCAGTCGTCCCATGAAACCCAAGTCCGGCGTCGGGTCTTCACCGATGCTTGTGAGGGCATCAACCTGCTTGGTACGGGTGAAGTGGTGTTTTCCCTGTACCGTCAGCGCATTGGGGACAGCACCCGAAGGCTCATCCGCCAGAACCTCAAATCCTGGTAGCAGATCTGCCAAAGGCAAAAGATCGCTGCTTCTCCTACCGCTCATGCTCGGACCTCTTGGGCATAGTTATTTTGCTGATTTCATGCTTTCATCAAAGCACCAATTCAGCAATTCATTCAGCTTCATATCTCGGTCGAGTGCGGCTTGTTTGAAGGCCCGGACGAATGAAGGAGACATTCTAAACTGTAGCGGAACAAGATCTGCGGACGGGACAACACCGCGCTGCCGCGCGGCGGTCTGAAAGCGCGCTCTGGCAGGAGAAAGGTCGGCTCCATCCAGAGCGATAGGTTGAGGCTTAGCCATTAATCGGACTCCTTCCTGATTTCACTTTTTCATGAAAGCATGATTTGATCTCTTTCCACAAGGCCGATACCTCCTCGGCTGCGGGGCTTTTGGCTCCCAGCTCCGGTGCGGTATTGCCGCCCGTCATGGAGGCGGCATAGGCGACACGGTCGGCGATAAAGGCCTGTGCCACACGCCCATGCTGAGACAGGGCGGCTGCCGCCTGGGCGGTAATGCTCGCTTGCGACTTTGCCTGAGTGAGGACGAAGAGAAACGGCCTGCCGGCGGCCTGTACTAGCTCGACGGTTTCGGCCACCGCCCAAAGGTCGGATGGGGAAGGTCTCACCGGGATCACCACAAGATCCGCGTATGTGACCAGACTGGCGGTCTGATCTGAGATCGTGGGAGCGGTGTCGATCAGGCAAAAGGCCGCGTTGTGTTTTTTATCAAGAGCTTCCAGTCCGCTCTTGATCTGCGCAAAGGACACCTGCCCGAGCTGGGGAGTCTCTGCCGCCCGCCGCTCATGCCAACGGCTCAACGTGCCCTGACGGTCTGTGTCGATCAGCCATACCGGGGCATCGCCTGTGCGCTCCGCTTCAACGGCTAGATGTGCGGCCAGCATGGTCTTGCCGCTTCCGCCTTTCTGCGAGGTAATGACTATTGTTTTCATGAAAACCAGCTTTCACTAAGATCGCCTTTCATGAAATATATCACGCTTATGGTTATTGTTGTCTAACCCCCGCGAAAGTAAAACGACCAGAATCTTCTAGACTTACTCTATCCAGAGTCGACCGAATGGAACACCGTGCAGGTTGCTTGCAAAAGGAATCACTTCCGTCCCCGCGTACAGCACCACGCCGCGCACCCAGTTTTTACCTGCGGCCTCTGCCAATGCCTGTAATCCGCGCACATCGTTACTGCCCAGGGTTGCGGAGGCCTTGATCTCCACTCCTACCACTCTACCGGCGCGATCCTCCAATACGATGTCCACCTCCTGCCCGGAGGCCGTGCGCCAGAAGAACAACTCCGGCTGAGTCGTGCTCCAAGTGGCCTGCTTCTTCAGCTCCATCACCGCGAAGTTTTCTAACAGCGCGCCAGCTAAACTGGCCTCTGCCCTCAAGCGTTCCATGGTCACTCCCTGCAAGTAGGCCAGCAAGCCGGAGTCGTTCACATAGACCTTGGGCGTCTGGATAACTCGCTTGCCAAGATTTCTCGCCCACGGGCGCAACAGTTGTACAAGGAAGGTCGCTTCCAGCAAGGCAAAGTAGCGCTTCAACGTCGTCTGCGATAAGGCAACCGTACGTGATAAATCGGCAACATTCAACAGCCCGCCTGCACGTGCTGCGACGACAGAGAGCAGGCGCGGAACTGCCGTTACGTCGGCAATGTTCGCCAGATCGCGAATATCCCGTTGCAGGATCGTCATGACATAGGACTGAAACCAAGCATCGCGGCGCGCAGAACTCATGCGAGCGACGGCAAGAGGATAGCCACCCGCCAGAGCGGCCGCCAACAGATCTTCCCGGCGCAACGCGGCGGCACCTCCTGTCCAGCCGACGGTCTTTCGGGAAAGCAGAGTGTCCACAAATCTCTCTCTTACGCCGTGCATCTCTCCCTGTGAAAACGGCCACAGGGTCAGTATTTCCATGCGCCCCGCCAAGGATTCAGACAGTTTGGGCAAGAGCAGTACGTTTGCCGATCCCGTGAGCAGGAATTGACCGGCCTGACGCTTGCTATCAATGGCGGCTTTGATTACGGGGAAGATCTCGGGGACGTGCTGCACTTCATCCAATGTGACCGGGTTATTCAGACCAGCGACGAAGCCATTGGGATCGCCCTTGGCTGCGGCCAGAATGCCTGGATCGTCGAAGGTGAGATATTGACGACTCGGCCCCTTCTCGTCAACTGATTGCGCCAAGGTGCTTTTCCCGGTCTGACGGGCGCCGTTGACCAGAACGGCGGGCGTATCTGCCAGCGCCTCAAGAAGCTTATCGGTGAGATTGCGACGAATCATATTTGTATTATTCACTAGACATTGGAGGATAATCAACCACTTAATGGCTGATTATCACATTTCCGCGCATGTGGCTGCGACTACCTAGCAAAAGCCTTGGCCCTTGCGGATAGAGCACCGGCCTTCTAAGCCGGGGGACTCACCACAACGTGCGAAAAGGCTTGCGGCCCGCATTTTCGGGCTCCAAGGCCGAATAAAAGCCGCGCCTGGAGACGCGTAGAGGCGTTTTCTCGGGGCGTCCTATAGGATAGGTATCCGCTTTTGCGCCTCGCGCCGCCTCAGATAAGGATCCGCTCGACCTCGTCCAGACTCATCTCGTCGCTGCGCCGGTCGTAGAGCTGTGTGGTGCGCGTAGAGGCATGGTTGGCCATGGCGGCGGCCTTCTCCAGCGTCCCGCCGTTCTTCAAATAGGCGGTAATGCCGGTAGCCCGGAAACTGTGGTTGCCGATCTTGGTTTTGATGCCAGACGCCTCGGCCCGCCTCTGGATCATGGCGTAGGCGTTGGCCTGGGGAAGGGAAGTGCGGGTAAGCTGGCCAGTGCCGCGGCCGATGGTGCGGAAGAGCGGGTCCTTCGGAGTGTTCTCGACCTCGTTTCCTTCGAGATAGGCGCTGAGGGCCTGCTCCAGATTATGGTGACAGGGCATGGCGTGTTCCTTGCCGCCCTTCTCATGCAGCCGCACCCAGAGCCGCCGGTTCTGGGTGTACACGTCTTCAACTTTCATGCCTACCGCCGCCCCGATGCGCGCGAAGCTATAGACCATCAGGGAAATCAGCGCCCGGTCCCGCAGTCCCACTGGGGTGGCCGCGTCGATCGAGTCCAGCAGTGCCCGCGCCTCGGCCGGCTCCAGCACCGCAGTCTTGCCCACCCGCACCACATGGCGCGGCCCGCGCACCGCGGTCGCCGGGTTCACCGGCACCACCTGGCCAATGACCAGCCAATCGAACAAGTGGCGGATGGCCGCGAGCTGCTGCTTGACGGTCGGCGCCGACACTTCGCGCCCCTGCATCTCAATCCAGCCCGCCACATGCAACGGCTGCACAGCGGCCAGGGAGGAGACGCCCTTGCTCTCGCACCACGCCAGAAACTCGCCCACGGCCCGCGCATAGGCGCGCCGGGTGTGGGGGTTGCGGATCTGCGCGGCGAAAAACTCCAGAAAGCGGCGGCCGGCGCGATGGCCGGCGGCCGAGACTAGGGCGGGCAGGACGGGGGCTTTGCGAAGGGGAGCAAGAGTGGTGGTCATGGGCGGCTCCTCGGGCGGTTCCTATATCTGATAAAGGACATTATCAAACATTACAACACCAATGCATCCCACCTACCTGCCTCTTGGTCAACACAAACAGATTTAACTATTTTTTCTGGTTTGTGTGAAATAATGCTGTCTCTTCTTTCACTATAATTTTTGCTCTGGAAAAGACCCCGCCGTCGTGCTGTATGAGATTCGGCTGCTCGTGGAAGTGTATGAGCTATATCACGGATTTGTGCATATGTTTGCCCACACTTGAGATTCTCACACAACGGCCTTACAATAGGCAACTAATATCCAGAAGCTCAGAGTACAGGCGTCTGCAAATCGCGAGGCTCAGGCCTTTGCGCTGGGAAGTGTTTCTTGTTTCAAACAATTCGCTGAGAGGTAAGTGTCTCATGATCGCCAAGCCGGTACAGTCTATCTTCGTCTCTGCTGTTCTTCTGGCGGCTACCGTTTTCTTTGGTTCCGCGCTGCCTGTTCTTGGCCAGCAGAATGCAGGAGTAAGTGATACGACGGCGACGCCTGTTCCGGGCGTGCCGCACGATTACCTTGTCGGCTTGAATGAGATCGTCAGCCCGGCCAACGGCTCGCTGAGCGTGCGGATCAAGGCGCCAACCCCTCACGAAAGAGGAGTGAACTGGCCCACCTATGTCTTCATGTGGGATTCAGTAAGTATGTATGGATTGCAGCCAACTTGGCAAAGCGGGGTCGACGCAGGCGGCAACGAATTCACCGATCTTGATGATTCGCTCTATTTAATCCCTCAAGTATCGACTTTCGGTGGTAACGCTTTGGAAAGCGTTACTCTGCCATCCGGTCAATACACTTCCACCACTTACTATTGCGAGGTTAGCTCAGGATATGTGTTTATCGACCCCGATGGAGGCAATCACGGAATGGGCCTATTCAATGCCACGAATCCCTCTAATTCCCCAAATGGATGTGCCAATGTTGTTCCCAATGGCGATTCCAATTACCTGACGGGCGGCGATGAGCAGTACAAGGCATCCATTACAAACACTTTTCCTGCAACCGCCACGGTTGTGGATCTGCATGGGGATGTGGTTTCAAGTCTGCCCGGCAGTTCTCTGGCGGGTCCGTACCAGGCGGCAACCCGGACGGCTTCCGTGGAAGATACGAACGGCAACTTACTGAATACAACAGGAAGAAACTGGACATTCTCGCCTACGTCCGCCGGTTTTACCTTTGAGGTTCCAGGCACAGCGCAAGGCTCTAACTCGCCCGGGAGCTATACCTTCACCAACGAAAAAGAGGTTGAACCTTCCTTCTCTCTTCCCGTGACCTGGGTGGGTCCTGGCATATCCGGCCCCACCTATTGCAAGGTGTCTTCCATTCCAACTCTAGCAACACAGGGGACGGTCAGCGCTTTACAATCCATCGAACAGCCCAACGGAGAGTCCTACCAGTTTACATACGAGCCAGTCTATGGCTTGATCAACCAGATCACTTACCCGACGGGCGCGACTGTCTCCTATACCTGGAGCACCATTCCGAATATGGAAGGCGTTCAATACAGGAACACCCACGGCAACGCGGGTGGTGGTATTTGCGAATTCCGTTATGGCTGGTTTGCGATAACGCAGCGCGTCGTGAGCTACAATGGCATCGCAGCCGAAGAGCAGGATTTCAACTACCAGACGAACTGGCCGGCGGTCGGTACCGTGGACAGTTTTGGCAACGATATCAGCTATAAGTGGACCTCCAAGACGACGACGGTCACAACCACGGATAAGATTCGGGGAACAAGCTATCAGACCATATACAACTATTTGCCAGCAATGCCGCCCCCAACCACCGATTTCAGCGGTCAATGGGGCGATCAGGGCTATATGCCGGTGGAAAACACAATCCAATACAAAGACACAAACGGAACCCTACTGAAAACGGTAACCAAGGTATGGTATCAGTGGGGAGGCCAATCGTTGACTAGTCTGCTCGCCGGGGAGTGCGAGACGCTGCCCAATGGGCAGACATCCGGAACCTTCTACACGTACCAGCCAGACGGCACCTTCGGTGGCGAGAATCCGCTGGCCAGCATGACCAACCTGCCCACCGATGTAGCAGTATATGACTACAGCTCAAGTATATTTAAGAGTGGCTGCGTCAATCCCTCAAATACAATTCCTTCGCCATCTGCGCTGCGAGAAACCGTAACGGCGTATCACAATTTTCCAGTTACACTGCTCTTTCCTTATCCATCTATCCTCGACCGCCCGGATAGCGTGAAGGTCTATGGAAATGGGACGCTGCTGTCGGAGACGGACTACGGGTGGGATGAGTACACTAAGTTTCCACTGACCGTGGTCTCTCCTGCACCTATTGGGCAAGACCCGCGATATGCGAGTGCATCGGTTACCACACGCGGAAACCCAACAACCGTAACCAAGAAGTGCTTTGTGCCGGGCGGCGCGAGTTGCACGAACTCTGTGACGAGCTATACCTACGACATTACAGGCCAAGTCACCTCGGTTACTGATCCATGCGGATACTCGCCCTGCGGCGACATGGCGGGCAGTTCACACACAACCAACTACTTCTATACCGACAATTACACAAGCGATGACGGAAGTGCGCCCGGGAACACCAATGCCTATGTTACCAAGATCATTCTTCCACCGACTGCAAGGACTCATACCACCAACTATCAGTATGGTTTTGAAGATGGAAAGCTGCGCAGCGCGAAAGATATCGAAAACGGCACCACGAACACTTATTGCTACTGGACAGGCGGCTGCTCCGGGTCGACTTTCGATCCTTTCTTTCGGCTCACGGGTATCAGACATCCGGATGGAGGCGTGGAGACGGTCTCCTATTCAGACGCGGGGCCAAATCCTTCTGTCACTGTCAGTACATTGATCAACAGCAGCACCACCATGACAAAGGAGACAGCCTACGACGAATTCGCCCATCCCGTACACACCTATCTCAGCGATCCCTATGGTGCGGATACTATCGATATTACGTATGACGGCTTGGGCCGAGTCATGACCAAGTCCAACCCCTATCGCTCCACATCGGATACGACATACGGAATCTCTTCCTATTACTATGACGCGCTAGGGAGGCAAGTCAAAGAGATTGAGCAAGATGGCAGCATTCTGCAGACGTGCTACAACGGCACTGCGTCTACGTATACTCCTGCTGTTGCCAATTGCAGCTCTCATCTCGGGAGCGTCACTACTGGAACCTGGGTGGACTCGAGCGACGAAACAGGAAATCACTGGCAGCGCACCTCGAATGTTTTGGGCCAGTTGATGGATGTCGTGGAGCCTAATGGTATCACCCAAGCTCCGACCATGGAGGCAGACTACGGCTATGATGCATTGAGCAATTTGCTAAACGTAACGCAGTGGGGCGGACCAAAAGGGTCAACTGGGGCAAGAGTGCGCACCTTCAACTATGACAGCCTCTCACGATTACTCTGCTCGTCCAATCCGGAAAACTCCTCTGCTTCTTGTCCGACGGTGGCAACAGGGGCTTATGTGGCTGGCACAAATGGGTACAGCTACGATGCCAACGGCAACGTAAACAGCAAGATGGATGCGCGAGGCGTGACAACCTCGTATACATACGATGTGCTGAACCGACTTCTAAGCAAGAGCTATTCGGACGCCGTTACGCCGTCATCCTGCTACCAATACGATTCGTCGAGCGATGGCAGGCTGTCAGCGGAATGGACACAGTCTGGAAGTTGCCCAGGGACAGCTCCGACCACGGGGTTTATGACCATGCGCACATTCCTTGCCTATGATCCAATGGGGCGCGTGAAAAATGAACAGCAATGCACGCCGAATGTGTCGGGGCCTGGAAACTGTACGAGTTCGTTGCCGAATCCGTTTGCCTTGTCCTATGGTTACGACTTAGGAGGTGACCTGACGGCATACACAAGTGGCGTGAGCAATATTCCTACTGTGGGATCGATCTCTTTTGGAATGCAATACGATGCTGCTGGACGGTTGCAGAACCTGAATAGTTCCTGGAATCCAGCAGCGAGTTCATCAGGGGGTACGCTTTCGTTGTTTACCGCGGATACCACCAATGGTTATTGGCCGTCAGGAGCGATCTGGAATATGTTTCTCGGAAATGACATTTATGTCCACAAAACATACGATATTCGCCTGCGCATAACCGGGGAGACAGCAACGCACCCGTAAGACTGTTGCGAATGGAAATTTGTTATTTTGCCAGGGTATTGCTGCGGCAATACTTCGAATCGAGTTTGGTGATCTGGACGGCAGAATGCCCCGTTGAGCATGGAACCTGTAAACATTGAACGACTACGAGTGAAAAGTGTTATTGGGTTGAAAGGATGGAACGTGATGGTTCGCACGGTCAGAATTGCGATGAAGCTGTTTATGCTTCTCGGCTGCCTTGAAACAATAGGGCTGAATGCTCTCGCGCAGACTACGAACTATAGCATTTCAGCTGGTTCCGGCACACTGACTTATTCGGAGATTGTTTCTAGTGCGGGAACGTGCTACGTAAGCGCACCCCCCTACGGCCCAACGCAGGTGGTAACGCAATACATGTTCAAGAATTTCGCTTACAATGGTCAGGCACTCTCCGGAAACACTGTATACATATCTGTACCTTATGTAAGCTCGTACTGTCCCAAGACGGGCTGGACGGGACCTGATCCGTTACTATTGAGCGATTCGAACCTCCTCATCGTTTTTACCCCTTCTCTGAATGGGCCCGGATCTGCATATATGGGTGCCTTTACGGTAAGCGCGAGTCCGAACCCTGCCGTATGGGGTAACAGTGTGCAGCTCTATGCCAGCGAACCGTATCCAAACACGACCGGCACGGTCACATTCACTGACGGGCCCACGACTTTGGGATCCGCGAGTATGTCAAACAGCTTGGCAACCTATTCTATATCGTCACTCTCAGTTGGCTCCCATTCGATTACGGCTGCATACAGCGGAAATGTTCCTTCCGCAACGTCGTCGCCATTGACTCTCACTATAAATCGTGTGACACCGACGATCAGCTGGGCAACGCCAGCGGCGATCGCTTATGGAACGGCACTGAGCGCTACTCAACTGAATGCAACGGCCAGCGTGGCAGGCACTTTCGCTTATTCGCCAACGTCCGGGACAGTTCCTACAGCCGGGACGCACACGCTTTCGGTGACCTTCACCCCAACCGACACGACCCACTACAACACGGTTACGTCAACGGTCACGTTGACGGTGAGCAAGGCCACACCGACGATCTCCGCCTGGCCGAATGCCAGCGCTATCACCTATGGCCAGACGCTGGCTTCGTCCACACTGTCAGGCGGCACCGCCCTAGTTGCAGGCACCTTTGCTTGGACCACGTCCAGCACGGCGCCGACTGCGGGAACAGCTTCTCATGGCGTGACCTTTACGCCGAGCGACACCACGGATTACAACGCAGTTTCGGGCTCTGTGAACGTCACCGTGAACAAGGCCACACCCACCGCCTCCGGCTGGCCGACAGGCAGCTCTATCACCTACGGCCAGACGCTGGCCTCGTCCACACTGTCAGGCGGCACCGCCTCAGTTGCAGGCAACTTTGCTTGGACCACGTCCAGCATGGTACCGACTGCGGGAACAGCTTCTCATGGCGTGACCTTTACGCCGAGCGACACCACGGATTACAACGCAGTTTCGGGCTCTGTGAACGTCACCGTGAACAAGGCCACACCCACTGTCTCCGCTTGGCCGACCGCCAGTTCAATCTCCTATGGGCAAACGTTGGCATCCTCAACTCTGTTGGGAGGGTCGGCAACTCCGACCGGCACCTTTGCTTGGACCACGCCCAGCATGGTACCGACTGCGGGGACTCCCTCTGAGAGCGTGACGTTTACGCCGAGCGACACGACCGACTACAACTCGGTTACGGCAACGGTCACGTTGACGGTCAACCAGGTGCAGAATTCGAACTATAGTATTCCAGTTGGTTCCGGTACACTGACCTATACAGAGACTGTTTCCAGTGCTGGAACGTGCCCCATTGGCTCACCTACCGGACCAACGCAGCAAGTAACGCAATACCTGTTCAATAATTTCGCTTACAATGGTCAGGCACTCTCCGGAAGCACGGTATACATATCTGTACCCGCTCAAAGCTCGTACTGTCCAACGTCGGGCTGGAATGGACCTAATCCGTTAATATTGAGCGATTCGGATCTCCTCATCTTTTTTACCCCTTCGCTGAACGGAGCCGGATCTGCTTATGTGGGTGCCTTCACAATTAGCGCGAATCCGAACCCTGCCGTGTGGGGTAGCAGTGTGCAGCTTCAAGCCAGTGAACCGTATCCAAATGCGACCGGCACGGTCACATTCAGTGACGGGTCCACGACTTTGGGATCCGCGAGTATGTCGAACCAAGTGGCGACCTATTCGATATCGTCACTCTCAGTTGGCTCCCATTCGATCACGGCTGCATACAGTGGAAATGCTCCTTCCGCAACGTCGTCGCCATTGACTCTCACTATTACTCCCGCGACACCGACGATCAGCTGGGCAACGCCAGCGGACATCACCTATGGAACGGCATTGTCTTCCACGCAGCTCAATGCCTCGGCCAGCTATAACGGGACCGTGGTCCCTGGCACTTTTGAATACACGCCGGCCGCAGGAGAAGTTCTCGACTCGGGATCGCAGACGCTGCTGGTGGCATTTTTCCCGAACGATTCAACCACCTACAGCACTGCAGGCGGCAGCGTCCAACTCCAGGTCATCCCCAGCGCTTCCGATTTGCCGCAGACCTTCTACTATTACTGTATTCCGGATCCATCGAACAACTACTGTTCATCGTTCGGCTACAATAGTGCCGGTCCCGGCTACGATGGTGCCGGTAATCTGAAGTATTCTATCGATTTAGTGACAGGAGGCTGGAGCTTCAGCTACGACACGCTGAACCGGCTAACGACGGCGCAAAACACAGTCACCACTTCCACGTCCGCCCAGTATGCCAATAACTGGGGTTGCTGGGCCTACGACGCATTCGGCAACCGCCTCTCGCAGTCCATGTCCACCACGGCCTGCGGGAGCAATCCGCCACTGACAAGTTGGGCGCAGTACAATGGCACAGTCAACGGAACCAACAATAACCAGATGTCAGCTACGAACCGGAATGGCAACCAGGCGAACGGGTATGATCCGTCGGGCGACGTGACCAACGACGGCATCAACCAGTATCTCTACGACGGCGAGGGGCGCATCTGCGCGGTCATGAGCGAGCCTATACCCAACAACCCTACCATGATGCAGTACATCTATGACGCGGAGGGCGCGCGCGTGGCCAAAGGCATGATCGCCACATGGTCCTGCGACACGGCGACGAACGGCTTCACGCCGACAGCCTCTTATGTCCTTGGCCTGTCCAACGAGCAGCTCACGGAGACCGACGGCCAGGGGCAGTGGAAGCACACCAATGTTTATGCCGCGGGGACGATCATCGCAACTTACGACGCGCCCAGCGGCACACCCGCCCTGCACTTCCAACTGGAAGACTGGCTCGGCAGCCGGCGCGTGCAAACCAACATCACCGGCACCGTCGAAGAGTGGTATGTGTCGTTACCCTACGGCGACGGGCTAACTCCGATCCCAAATCTGGGATGCCTGCCTTCCAACAATTGCTATAGCGAAGACCCAACCGAACACCACTTCACCGGCAAAGAACGCGACGCAGAATCCGGCAATGACTACTTCGGGGCAAGGTACTACGCAAGCAGTATGGGCCGATTCATGTCGCCCGATAAGCCCTTCGCAGACCAGCATCCTGCCAACCCACAAAGTTGGAATCTATACTCGTATACCCGAAATAACCCACTGAGGTTTGTTGATGACGATGGGGAGAAGGTCAACGAGGCTCCAACGGTAATAGTCACCTACCATGTGAGCGGCGGCACTGCCGCAGAAGCATGGAACAATGCGCCAGCAGCTTCGGGAATTTCTGGCGGATACCGAGGCAACACCGATACCAATATCGGCGTGGGGAACTACAGCTTTGATACTTCCTCTAAAAGCATCGGCACGACAACCACGGTGACGGACACGCTGACTAGTGCAGACGTGAATCTGTCCGTCACGATTACTCTTCCTGCTTGGGATGGGTACAGCAGTGCCACTCCTGCGGAACAACAGCAGTGGGATTCGCTTGCAGGAGGCTTGAAAGACCACGAGGATGGTCATAAAACCATTGCAGAACAAGGTGCTAACGCCCTAGATAAATCGCTTCCGGGAACCTCTGCTACGGGAACTGGCAATGGTCTCCCTGGCGCTCAGAAGAGTGCCGCCGATGCGCTAGGCCAGAAGGTGGAGGATAAGCATCAAGGCGCGGTGCAGAATACCCAACAGAACCAGGACGCTTACGACAAGCGAACAGACCACGGTGCGAAACCCGACCCAAATAAGCCCAATTAAGTTCGGAAAGGCAAATATGCGCCAAACCAAAACCAAGTCGTCTTTGTTCTTTGTTCTCCTAGTCATTTTTGTGGCTTTGCTCACTAATCCGATGGGAGGAGCGCAGAGTTCAAATAGCCAAGAACTTATAGCGGCTCTTTCGCTGCCAACGGAAACGTTGTGCATGGGTGCTACGAGTCGTGACATCGACGCCGCGATTGCGTTTACTAACCGCTCAGGGACGGACATCTTACTTCAGACATCTGGAGGAAGAAGTCTGACCGTGTTGGGGCTGTTTGGAACACACACGCTCAAGCCGTTGCTCTCTTCATGGATGAGTATGTCTGACCAGGCCGCAAAGGGAACCTCCCCTGATAGCGTCTTGCATCCAGGAGAAACTATCAATTACCCGTTCCATCTCCGACTCTCAGCCGAGTTGTTGGCCGAGCCGGGATTTTACAAAGTGCAGGCCAGCTATGACGCTCTGAGCAGCAAATCATCCAGCACAGGCAATCCGATTGATTTGAGCGGAAGAACCAACTGGGTCATTCTGCAAGTGCGTGAATGTAGCAATCAGTAATCTCGCATCCTCAGTTGTAATCCACTTCGCCGAGCCGTCCTCCGGGGCGGCTTGCTTGCGTCAGTGGCTTCTGTCCAATGCCCCAGCACATCAGCAAAAGCCCGACGCTGCTTCGCATCGGTATTTGGGGGGACACGACACCTCCGCCGCCCATCAAAGCGCACATCCCCGCTCTAATCAAAGCGCAATAGCCATCGCAATCAATAGCCAATCGGCGAGTGTGCGGACGCGCAATGATTAGCCGAATCGGAGAAGGTGCTTCGCACCGGGCTATTTATGACACTCCATCCCTCGAAGGGTGATGCAAGGAACCCTGGGGCCACCCTGAATCTACGTGAGCGGCGTCTATGAGTTAGGGCGCGTGGGGTTCCGAGGGGAAACCCAGGGAACCTTGCGGAAATCAGGCTCCAAAGGGGTGTGAAGCGTTGGCGATTCTTGACGAAGCAAATCTTGCGGCAGAGGCGGCGAAGCGGGCGACATACCGCGTGAATCACGTTGGAACGAAGCTGAACGAGAGCGAGCTGCGGGCCTTCGAGGCTCTGGCGGCGAAGCGCAATCAGACGCAGGGCGAGCTGATTCGCGGGCTGATCTTGGATGAACAAGCGCGGGAAGCCGGAGGCGTTCAGCCGAGCGCGGAGCTGACGGAGATCACTGGCGTCCGGCTGCTGCTCATCAATCTTTTGAAGCCTGTGGCGATAGGCCAGCCGATGACCGAGAAGACCTTCGACGGCATCGTTGCGGAGGCGAAGAAGCGCAAGGCCCCGGCAGCGTTGGAACTGGCTCAGGAGTCACAGCGCCGGTAAAAAGGCGCGGGGCTGGTTGGCTGTCTGTTGGGGAGAAATGCCGTAGTGGAACATAAAGCGCAGACGCACAATGGCCGTTTTGCTCTTGTATCCCGTTGTTTTCGAGCGAGTTCTCTTGACGCACGTGTGTACTTTAACGGAGGCCATGTGCGTCACCATCCGGCGCGGGGAGCGAGGGCGGAAAACGGCTAACAAGATCACGCAGGGGGCTCAAAAAGCCTCATCGCGGCGAATCGTCTTTAGTCGTGGTTTTTCGTTGAAAGTCGTGGCGAGTCGGGCTTTTTCGCGCTCACGCGCCGTACCTTTCGCTCCGTCATCCGTAAAGGCTCTCCGCTTCGCTCCGCCCGCTGCGGCGGCGCTTCGCGGCCTTGACTGATGCCTCCGCTGCGGGTGTTTTGCAGCTATGAGAAAAATGTATTTTTCTCTGTTCTCACGAGAACAGGAACAACTCTTTTCCTTAGCGGCTCAATCTCATCCTGCCTCGGCGTGGGAGTGTGCGGTGCTGCCAGCCAGCGAGTTGATAAGCCGGATGACGGCCCGCTGATCCTTCGTCGGCAGCGTGGCCATGCGCTGGAATCTCTTCCATAGCCGCTGTTCTTCGGGGCGCTCTCGTCCTGCGGGCGTGGCGGGCTGTATGCCGAGCAGTTCGTCGGTTGTGACCTCAAGAACCTGGGCAAGCGTGATGAGCGCCGGGGCAGGCGGGAACTCGGCTTCAATCTCGTAGTAAGAGATGGCTCTCTGGGTCATGCCCGTAGCCTTGGCAAGCTGGACCTGAGTGAGGCCGCGCGCTTGCCGGAAAGTGACGAGGCGTTGGCCGAATGCGTTCTGCGAAGGCTTCTTGGCTGGCATGACAGGGCTAATTGTAAGGTGCATTTTTTGGCTCTCCCTGATCCCGCTGCAAGTATACACGCAATACGTGTATACTTGCGAACGGTATAGAAAATGCAAAATCCTGAAAATAGTTCTTGACAGGTTTTTTGCAGAGAGAGGGTTCAATGGCGCGAATCCCAGAATCCGAAGTCGAGCGGCTAAAGAAAGAAATCTCTGTGCAGCGGTTGGCGGAGGCGCGGGGCGTGAAGCTGACGCGGCAGGGGGCGAACCTTGTGGGCAAGTGCCCGTTCCACGACGACCGGACGCCCTCGCTGATAATCACTCCGGCTACTAATCTCTGGCACTGTATGGGAGCTTGCAATACGGGTGGTTCGGTCATCGACTGGGTGATGAAGACCGACGGCGTGAGCTTCCGCCACGCGGTCGAGCTTCTACGGGCAGACCATTTTCCCTTAGCCGCCGATTCGAGTCAGCCGGTCAAGCACGGCACGGTGCGCAAGCTGCCGCCGCCGGTGCGGGTGGAGGCAGGCGACGGCGAACTGTTGCAGCAGATCGTGGGGTTTTATCAGGAGACTCTGCGCGAGTCGCCGGAGGCGCTGCGCTATCTGGAAACGCGGGGCTTGAAATCTGCGGAGATGGTCGAGCGTTTCCGGCTTGGCTTCGCCAACCGGACGCTGGGTCTTCGCTTGCCGGCGAAGAACCGCGCAGCCGGCGCAGCAGTGCGGGGACGGCTGGAGGAGTTGGGCATCTACCGGGAGAGCGGGCACGAACACTTCAACGGCTCTCTGGTTATTCCGGTCATCAATCCAGCCGGTGACGTGCTGGGGATGTACGGGCGCAAGATCACGCCGAATCTGCGCGAGGGAACGCCGCTGCATCTGTACCTGAAAGGCGAACACCGCGGGGTGTGGAACGAAGAGGCGTTGATAGCTTCCAAAGAAATCATCCTGTGCGAAGCGTTGATAGACGCGCTGACCTTTTGGGCGGCGGGCTTCCGCAACGTGACGGCCAGCTATGGCGTGAACGGCTTCACGGCGGACCATCGGGCCGCGTTCGAGCGGCACGGCACAGAACGGGTTTACATCGCCTACGACCGCGACGACGCGGGAGACAAAGCCGCCGCGAAGCTGGCCGAGGAGTTGATGGAATCGGGCGTCGAATGCTTCCGCGTGGAGTTCCCGAAGGGCATGGACGCGAACGCCTACGCGCTGAAAGTTACGCCAGCGGCGAAGAGCCTGGGCGTGATGTTGAACCGTGCGGCATGGCTGGGAAAAGGCCAGCGGCCAGCGCAGAGAGCAGCGGCGCCGGTCGTGGTTCCAGAGCCAATGTTGGAGCCACTGCCAGCGGACGAAAAAACAGCAGCTAAGGAAAAAATCATCGGGGCCGAAGTGCCGGAGCCAGAGCCAATCTCGGCCCCAATCGCAGCGACAATGCCGCCGGTAGAAGCGCCCGCCGTTGCCGCGCCGACCGAAGAAGTTTTTTCCTTAGCCGCTGTTCCTGTGCCAGTCGCGCCCCAGATCGATGTGCCGGTAGAGATGCGCGGCGAAGACGTGGTGTTGAAGTTCGGCGACCGGGAGTACCGGGCGCGTGGCCTCAAGAAGAACACGAGCGGGGACGTGCTGCGCGTCAATCTCCGCGTGATGGGTGTCAACTCTCACGGCGACGTGGCCTTGCACGTGGACACGCTGGAGTTGAACGCCTCCAGGCAGCGCATGGCCTTTATCAAGCAAGCCGCCGAGGAGCTTGGCATCAAGGAAGAAATCATCCGGCACGACGTGGGCAAGGTGCTGTTGAAGCTGGAGGAGGTGCGCGACGCGCAGCTTGCCGACGCGCTTGCGCCGAAGGAGCCGGAGATCAAACTCAGCGACGACGAGCGGGCCGAGGCGTTGGCGCTGTTGCGCGATCCGCGCTTGCTTGACCGCATCGTGGAGGACTTCGCCCGGTGCGGAATGGTTGGCGAAGAGACCAATAAACTCGTCAGCTATCTGGGCGTGGTCTCGCGGCACTTGGACGCGCCGCTTGCGGTCATCGTGCAGTCGTCATCGGCGGCGGGAAAAAGTTCGCTGATGGATGCTGTCCTGGCCTTCGTGCCGGAAGAGCAGCGCGTTCAATACTCAGCGATGACGGGGCAGTCACTCTTCTACATGGGCGAAAGCGATCTCCAGCACAAGGTGCTGGCCATCGTGGAAGAGGCCGGAGCGCAGCGGGCCTCTTACGCCTTGAAGCTGTTGCAGTCGGAGGGTGAACTCACTATCGCCAGTACGGGCAAAGACCCGGCTACGGGCCGCTTGCTCACGCATCAATACCGCGTCAAAGGCCCGGTGATGATCTTCCTGACCACGACAGCGATCGACATAGACGAGGAACTGTTGAACCGTTGCTTGGTTCTCACGGTGAATGAAGAGCGGGCGCAGACCCAGGCCATCCACCGGATACAGCGCGAAGCGCAGACCATCGAGGGGCTGTTGCGGCGCAAGGACCGCGACGAGTTGCTGCGCTTGCATCGCAACGCGCAGCGGCTCTTGAAGCCTGTCTCTGTCGTCAATCCCTACGCGCCAGGCTTGACCTTCTTGGACGGCCAGACGCGGACCAGGCGCGACCACACCAAGTATCTGACGCTCATCCGCACTATCGCGCTCCTTCATCAATGGCAGCGGCCCCGGCAGACGGTCCAGCACAATGGCCGGACCATCGAGTACATCGAAGTTGCGCTCGATGACATAGCGGTTGCCAACCGGCTGACGGCGGAGGTTCTGGGCCGTTCTCTCGACGAGTTGCCGCCGCAGACGCGGCGGCTGTTGCTGTTGGTCGATGCGATGGTCACGGCGGAGTGCAAGCAGCAGCGGATCGAGCGGGCCGACTACCGCTTCTCGCGCCGCGAGGTCCGGGCCGTGACCGGCTGGGGCGACACGCAGCTGCGCTTGCATCTGGGGCGGCTGGAGGAACTGGAATACCTGCTTGCCCATCGCGGCGGGCGCGGCCAGAGCTTCGTTTACGAGCTTGCCTTCGCTGTCGAGGGCGACGGCTGCAAGCCGGTCATGGCGGGGCTGATCGATGTAGAGA
>Ga0224527_1000803_pt1 | contig 18634 bp, 18 predicted proteins | sample CBST0metaG_FD_179882 | JGI IMG/M metagenome (GOLD analysis project Ga0224527, IMG submission 179882) | Peat soil microbial communities from Stordalen Mire, Sweden - C.B.S.T0 | ecosystem: Environmental > Terrestrial > Soil > Wetlands > Peat | place: Sweden: Norrbotten County, Stordalen Mire... | reverse complement strand
CTTGGCCTCATTACCCGCCCTCTCGGAAATATCGTCATCTTCCTTCCCCCGCTGTCAAGCACGATCGATGAAATTGAAGAAATGCTTAGCATTATTCAGACCGCCATTGAGCAGGTAACATCGGAACTGGATTCATGAGCGAAAGTACATTGCCGACCGCTATCGGATCCGGGATGGACAGTATCCTCCTGGAAGAACTTGGCATCCTGGCGAATAACGGACTGCTGCGAAACCTCCGTAAAATTGATAATCATCAGGGCTCTGTCTCAATAGTTGACGGCCGTCCGCTAGTCTCTTTCGGTTCGAATGATTACTTGGGTTTGGCAGGTCATCCCGAACTCAAGGAAGCCGCAAGAATTGCCCTCGACTGGGGCGTCGGGGCGACAGGGTCTCGTCTCACTACCGGCAACCTGAATTTGCATGAGCTGCTGGAAGCGGAAATTGCACAGTTCAAGCACACGGAAGCAGCGGTTCTCTTTTCGAGCGGTTATGCGGCGAATGTCGCAGTTATTCCGGCACTTGTCGACAAACGTGACCTCGTGCTCAGCGATTCGCTGAACCATGCTTCGCTGATCGATGGAATCCGCCTGAGCCGGGGAGTTGTGCGCATATTCCGTCACAGTGACTGCTCGCACCTCCGCGAGCTGCTTGAAGATCGATCATCCTTTCGACGACTGTTGATTATCACCGATGGGGTTTTCAGTATGGACGGCGATATTGCCCCCCTGCCGGAACTGACCAAGATTGCCGATGAGTTCAATGGCTGGCTGATGGTAGATGATGCACATGGGACCGGTGTTTACGGCCACTCGGGAAGCGGCATAATCGAACATTTCGGCCTGTTTGGACGAGTGCATATACAAATGGGCACACTCAGCAAAGCTGTGGGCGCATCCGGCGCATTTATCGCCGGGTCAAAGACGCTGATTGAATTCCTGCGCAACAAGGCAAGAAGTTTTATGTTCTCCACTGCTCTGCCTCCGGCCGATGTCGCATCCGCATGCAAGGCGTTGGAGTTAATACAGTCCGAGCCGGAACGCAGAATACAGTTAAAAAGCAACAGTGCACAAATGCGATCTGGCCTCGCTGATTTGGGCCTGCCGATACTTCCCGGAGACTCGCCCATTATTCCTCTGATTACCGGCAGCGCTGAGGAAGCGATTCGTATTTCACAGGAACTTGAAAATGAAGGTTTTTGGATTCCTGCCATCCGGCCGCCGACAGTGCCGCGCGGCTCATCAAGGCTCCGCATCGCAATATCGTCATCGCACACATCCCAGAACATCTCCGACGCCCTAAAAGCAATCGAAAAAAGCACAAAAGGACTAAATCTGGGTGCCTTAAAGGAAACCTAACTTTCCCGCAAGCGGGCCCCTGTCTTTCCTGGGAAGAAAGACGAATGAAGGAATTACGATTGAATTCTGGGTGCCACGCTTTGCGCCCCCCAGCGCAAAGCGTGTCTGACGTTCGAAGGACCAAAAAGGGAGATAGATTTCCTGAAAGATACAAAAATGAATATTGGTAAAGGTTTGTTTATTGCTGGGACCGACACTGGTGTCGGTAAAACAGTGGTCACAGCTTCCATCGCGGCGGCATTGCGAAATCGAGGAGTCGATGTTGGTGTAATGAAGCCGTTTCAAACCGGCGCGGTTCTCTCGGAAGACGGGTGGGCAGGTCCGGATGTCGATCTGCTCCGCAGTGCGGCCGGGCTGACCGATGCCACAGATTTAATCTGCCCGGTAATGCTGGAGCATCCGCTCGCGCCTTCTGTCGCAGCCAGGCTGGTGGGAAAAAGAGTATCCATTGACGATATTTTGCCGGCTTATAATGAGCTTGCCAGAAGACACGAATTTGTTATCGTCGAATCCGCCGGAGGCTTGGCAGTTCCAATCAATGACGAGTCTACAATGCGTGATCTCGCAGTCAGGCTAAATCTTCCAATGGTAATTGTCGCGCGCCCTGCCCTGGGCACAATCAGCCACACGCATCTCACAGCGCAATACGCTCTCGCCGCTGGTATCTCTATCGTGGGTGTTATAATTTCAGACTATCCAGCAAACCCCGGCCTCGCCGAAATGACCAACGCCGAAGAAATAGAAAAACTAACAAAACTCCCCATCCTCGGCCTAATAAAACACGACCAAACAGTCAACACAGAAGCCGGCGAACTTGGCAATATTTTGGAAGATATAGAAAACAATGACTTGGTGGATAACTTATTGAAAGCCCTGCAAAAATAGAAAGTGGATTTCATTCCACGGGCGGAGACGCCCGTGCCACGAGAGGACAGAAGGACAACGCCATCACGAAAGCAACAAAGCTTCATTCGAAGGAAGATTAACCTCATAAATAGAGTCATCTCGACCGCTGCGGTCGAAATGACTAGGTGTGCTTTGATCGAGACGGCGGGGTGCTTCGGTCAAACAAACTCAAAAAACCGCTCACCCAGCGGTCTCAGCCAGGGTCTCTGACATTATTTCGGTGTTGCTGATATTAGCGGGCTCTTTCCAGAATAGGAACGCTACTGTTGCTGCCACAACTTGGATACTGACTATCAGGGCGACACAACCTGGCCAGCCGTAGTGTGCCCATATCCCGCCTGGCGCGGCGGCGCCGACGCTGCCTCCAACATAATAAAATGTCACGTACAGGCCGGATGCCGCCGAGCGTGCTCGGCTTGCGGCAACACCAATGAAGCTGCTTGCTGCCGCCTGGCAGATGAACACTCCTGACGAACATATTGCGAGCCCGGCGATAATCAGCCACAAGGGCCCTGATAGTGTGAGCAGAACCCCACAGCTCGAAAATGCCGCCGCCGCAGTGACTGCTCTTCTTCGTCCAAACTTTGAAATCCATTTACCCGATTTTGGTGTGATATATATACCGAGCAAATACACCATAAACAGCGCACCCTGCGCTCCCGGCCCCAGCAGATAAGGGGGCGCTGCCAGGTGAAATGTGATATAGGTAAATGTCGCAACGAGAGAAAAAAGTACGCTGAACCCAACAACACATGTGGCCATCAAAAGAGGATTATGAAAATGCTCCAGCATGTCGGCGCACCCGCGTCTCCAGCTTAATTGAGGCACGAAATTCTCGGAATCCGGCAGCCATTTGGCCACGGCAATAGTGCCAAAAAGAGTCATCATTCCGAGAACGATAAACGAAGCCCGCCAGCCGAAGTGCTCTGCTAATAAACCCGACAAAAGTCTGCCGACAAATCCCCCAAGTACAGATCCGGTAACATAGGTAGCCACTGCGGTTGATGCGCCCTCTAAAGACCATTCCTCAGTAATATATGCTAGAGCTCCTGCAATGATGCCAGGCATAAAAACGCCGGCGATAAAGCGCCATAAAATCAGGGCATCCAGTGATGGAGCGGTTATAGCAAGGAGGGTTGGTATTGAAACCCCAATCAGACAGACAAGCATAACCGGCTTGCGCCCCAGTCGATCCGCGATCATGCCCGCAAAAGGAGCGCAGGCGGCGACGCCTAATGTTGTCGCACTAACAGTCAGGCCCGCCTGACCTGGTGACACCTTATAAAGGTGCGCAAGCAACGGAAGGAGCGGTTGTGACGCATAGAGATCAAGGAAGGCGCAGACTCCTAAGAGGGCAACTCCGGCCAGTCGCAGAGTATCTGACTTTTGAGCGAGAACGGCCTCTGCGGGCCCGGATGCATATTCAGCACGGTACATACTTAGATTATGGTCTTTTCTCTAATACTTGTCCAATACATATTTGGCATATATTAATACCTATTAGGTATGATAGTGTAATGGAACTTCGTCATCTTCGCTATTTTATTGCAGTCGCCGAGGAATTACATTTCGGAAGAGCCGCCGAAAGGCTGCATATTGCACAGCCCCCCCTTAGTCGCCAGATCATGCAGCTCGAACAAGAGATTAAGGTTCATCTCATTGAGCGAACCAAGAGAAATGTATCGCTGACTCCCGCCGGCAGCGCGTTCCTCGAAAAGGCCCGACAGGTACTGACAATGGCAAATGATGCTATATTGTCGGCACAGCGTGTCGATGCGGGGCACGAAGGATCGCTGACAATAGCATTTGTCGGCTCCGCGATGTTCACAATCATGCCCGAGATACTGCGTGAAGCAAGGGCCCGCATGCCGGATGTCGAGCTGCTGCTGCACGAAATGAGTACAGGACGCCAGGTGACCGCGCTGCATGACGGCAGTACCCAGGTTGCATTTGTCCGGCCAGGAGTCATTCATCCATCCATCGCCAGCGAAGTCATTTCGCGGGAAGACCTGATGGTGGCGCTTCCGGATACACATCGACTGGCAGGAGCAGAAGAGATCGCACTTGACGAGCTTGCGGGCGACCCTTTTATTCTGTTTTCACGCGAGGTACAGCCAAGCTTTGGGCATCAAATTTTCAGCCTTTGCGTCGCCGCCGGCTTTACCCCGCTGGTAGTACAGGATGCGCTCGAGATGCAGACAGCACTCGGCCTGGTTGCCGGCGACCTTGGAGTGACACTGGTTCCCGAGTCAACCAAACGAATAGCATGGCCCAACGTTGTGTTCAAGCCAATGCGCCATCCCGTCCCGCAGACCAGCCTTTCGATGGCCTACCGCCGCGATGATCCTTCGCCAATCCTGCCCCGTTTCCTTAAGATTGCCCGCATGGTTGCTGAGCAGGCAGCCGAGAAGTCAGTGTCATAGGGAGGCCTCCCACGGGCCGCAGCGTAACAACCGGATCGAACTGCGGCACATGTGCAGCAGCAGGCTGATCGAGATGCCATTTCTTACCAATTGTGGCAAGCGCAAGCGGAAGCTCTGCAAGAGCGAACTGCTCGCCGATACACCGCCTTGCTCCTCCGCCAAACGGGAAGAAGGAAAAACGCGGAGTGGCAGACAGGGTGAACTGCGACGAGTTCCAGCGGCTGGGATCGAACAGCTCAGGACTGGGCCAGTAGCGCGGGTCACGATGTGTCACGATCGGAGCGACAACAATGATCGAGCCCTTGGCGTAGGTACTTCCTCCAATCGTAACGTCTTCCGTCGCCTCCCTGCTGAACATCCAGGCAGGCGGATAGAGACGAAGCGATTCGGCGACAATCTGACGGGTATAGGGCAGATCGCTTACGCTTAAGTTTTCTGCATCCAGCGAATCAATTTCCTGTTCAAATTTTTCCCGTATCTGCGGATTTTGCGAAAGAGCATACCAGGTCCATGTGAGCGACACTGCTACTGATTCATGCCCCCCTAAAAGAAAGGTGATTGCTTGATCCCGCTGCTCTTGTTCGCTGAACTCGCCCGAACAAAGGAGCGAAAACAGATCATCGCCTTCCGGCGATGCAATATGCCCGTCATGCACCGATTTTAAGACTGTATCCAGCAGTTCTGCCGACGACGGCTTCCCTAGCTGTGCTTCCGGGCAGCGCGAAAGCGGCCGAAAGAGTGTATCAAGATTTTCGGAGATCGCGGCGCCGACCGCTTTGTGATCGGGATAGTTACTGCTGCGGAAAGCTGTAGCGCCAATAATCGCGAGGGTAAGTCGCGACATCTCGCCCATTATATCGACCACCTTCCCAGAAGCCCAACCCTCTGTCAGCTGCTGAAAAATATTCGGCATAGCCGCCCCGTACTCGGCGATTTTCGGCAAGGAGAAGGCAGGCTGTAAAACACGGCGTGCTTCCTTGTGACGCTTATTGTCGGCAGTAAGCAGGCCGTCCCCAATCAGCGGCCTGAGCCGTAAAAGGCCAGGTCCTTTACAAAAGGAGTTCTGCTTCTTGACAAGCACCTCCTCAATCTGGCCGGCATCCTTCAGCAGAGTCAGATTTCTTGATCCGATTCTAAACTGCGCAGTGTCACTGCCTGCTTCTGCTAATTCGCGCAAGAATGCGACGGGATCGGCACGGAATTGAGCAAGAACGGAGTGTTTATGTGTGTTATGTGTCAATTCAAATTACTTCCAATGCGTTTCTATCAGGCAGGGTGGGAAAAGAATTGTGCGGTTCAGTTTGGTACCAATAGGCGACTGATGCAATATCGTCCTGCAGTGGCAGATACCGGTCTTCGCTGCGCCAGCCTATGGCCTGAATCGTGACTTTCATGTCCGTGGCAAATCGAATAGGATCCATAACATGGAAGCGATACAGCCCATGCCGTCCACCCACCTTATTCTCAATATCGCCCATAGGGTAACCTAAAAACGGCGCGGAATAGGTCTGGCCAAAACACCATGCGCCTCCGAAATAGTCTTCCAGCCCGGTGCCGCACAGCGACGGGTAAGTGCTGTCGCCATCGAGGTAGAATTTCACTTCTCCCTCACCCCACCAATGACTGTTATTCTGCTGCCATGCAAGATAAGTGCCAACATAATGTCCGTGGCCCACAACGTTGTCCAAAATCGTGTAATCTGTACCATAAGGCAGCGGATTAGTACGTCGAAATTGTGCGTGGAAGTAAGCCGCGTTGTCCGGAACGTCGGTTTCCGAATACGTAATAGCATAAAAGAAACCGGTCACATCGTCAACGTGCCTATTCTCAACTGTTATTTTCGCATGCTTGCGGAAAGGCATGGGAAAGTATGAATTGAATCCGCCGCTGGGATTAACATTTATGGGAAGTGCAAGTATATTCGTTCGAGTGTTGAACCCATTGCAAAAGAAATCCCCTAAAGGTGCTTCCACGGACGGTTCCGTCTCGCCGTCCCAATAGATCCGCAGGATCTGATCACGGTAACGAGCGCCGGCAAAAGTAAACCAGATATGCTGGATATAGCCAGGGCCATCCACATCCATTATTGTGGTCACAGCTGCTGCGGGCAGAGTAATACAAGGCCGCACCTTCCATCCTGTACCTAGCTCACGCGCGCAATTGTTGGGTCCGTCCCATTGCTGTCCAATTTTAGCGACCTCGGGCTGCGGAGCCGCCGAGACCTCCGCCATTGCGCCCCGCCCTTTCTCGCCGTAAACATTCTCCGCAGTGATAAGGCGTGTCGTCGCCGAACTAAGCAGATCAAGCGCCCCCAATCCCTGCCCCATCCCATTAAACAAACCCATTGTGCATTCCTCAACTACTCAGACAGATTAGATGTCTGGATATCCGAAATCTGGGTGCCACGCTTTAGCTGTCAGGCCAAAGGGTGTCTGATCTCAATCTTGCTTTTGGTGATTCAAAGATCAGACACCCTTTGCGCTGAGACGCAAAGCGTGGCACCCGGATTCGAGACGAACCTTTCGTGGCAGCCCTACAATTGTCAATCCGTAACGACGGCTGCCAGGAAGCATTGGTCGTCGCTCGCGACTAAGCCTCTATGGCTATCTACTGCTGTCATTATATTGTGTATAATCGCTGCAGGGTCATCGATGCCGGCCTGTTGTTCAAGAAGCTGGGCTACACCATCCGCTAGAAGCATCTCTTCGCGCGAAGGGCCTGCCTCTGTAAGACCGTCGGAAAATATTGTAATCACATCTCCCTTAGCCAGCCTTACCGTCTCCTCTGCGTATTCCGCTTCTGCAAAACCGGCCAAAACGGCTCCAGTCGACGGCAGTATTTCTGCTTTTCCTGTGCCCCGGCGAAGTATCTGTGCTCCATCATGTCCACAGTTCACGAAAGTTAGTGTTTTAGTGTTTGCGTCGTATCGTCCCACAAACATCGTTGCGAACCCTGTTACCAATTCTTGGCTCAGCAATATTTTATTTAGGTGGGTTATACCGTCTGCAATCGATTCTCCACTGTAAAGAGCGAGGCGCAGCATGTTGCGGATAGTTGCCACATGACTTGCTGCCGCAAGCCCCTTTCCAGAGACATCACCGAGAACCATATATGTGACACCATCATTCCCTGTAAAGACATCTCTAAAATCTCCTCCGACCGCCGATTCCTCCAGCGCTGCGCGATAATAATCGGCAAAATTTAGGCCGGGCGTCCAAACCGGAATGGCAGGCTGCAATGCGGCCTGAAGCTGCTCAGCTATATTGTGCTCACGTTGAATTACGCGAGCCGTCTCGAGCGCAGTTCTCGTCAGGGTCGCCACCTGTTCAATCAGGAAAACATCGTCAATTGTCCAAATTCGAGGTTCGGGAACAGTGGCGAACAGGGCAGCGATTAAGACTCCATTATTGTAAAACGGCACCGCAAGGGCGGCGCGAGCGCCAAGAGATTCAATAAACGATGCGGCATTGCTCGAAAGATAACTATACATTGTATCGGGAAGTACAAGTGTACCGCCAGAGAAAAGCTCTTTTCCGACGACCTTGCTGTGGAACGAGTTAAAATCTCCCATTTCAGATAATGCACCTGTCCGATGCCAATTGTGGCCCAGTCGCATATTTCCAGTCTCAATGTCGAAGGCCATGTAAAAGCACCGCTCAAGATTTAGCCATTCCGCCAGCAGGGAGGCAGCTGTGGAATGTATCACTTCTGGATCCAACGATAACCTTATCTCTTCGCTGATTCGATTAATTAGCGCTTCACGCCCGGCGATCCGGAGTATTTCTGCCTCCACCCGCTTTCGCTCGGTTATGTTCTGAAGGAACACCGAGAGCCCATTTTCACTAGGATAAGCGGTAACAGCAAACCAACTGTTGACGGATGTAAAAAACAACTCAAAAACAGTCACAATACGGTGAGAAACCGCTGTATGAAACCGCACATAAAACTCCGAACCGACGGAATCTGGGTACATCTCCCAGACATTACGACCGAGCAGGGTGCTGTAATCATGACCAAGTATAATCTCCGCTTGAGGATTTACATAAGTAAATTCCCAATCGGGATTAAACGCATAGAAGGCATCGCTAATACTCTCAAGTATCGCTTTCGTGCGCGCTTCATTTTGGCGAAGCATCTCTGCTCGATCTAGCAAAGCCGTCTCCATCGCCTTGCGGTCAGTTATATCTCTCAGGGCGGCTATACGAGCAGGTTTCCCCTTGATATAGATCAAGCGCCCGCGTACCTCGGCGTAAAATTTTGAGCCGTCCTTCCGCTGCATGGCAGCTTCAAATGATGCCTCATCGCATGCTTCAAGCACTTGAACAACCTTTTCAAGAGACTCAGGCGCGACTAATTGTGTTACTGGCAGACCAGACATTTCCGTTGCTGACGTATAGCCAAAAAGAGTGGCACAAGCCGGACTGACGTCAAGGAGGAATCCGTTTTGCGAGACTGCGACGCCTTCAAATGCTGCATCGGTGAGAAGCTTAAGCCGCTGCTCGCTTTCATGCAGGAGTGCTCTGCTTTCGGCAAGTTCATTTTCTGTTTGCTTCCTCTCGGTAATATCCCGAGCGATCATAGAAAACCCGATTACTGATCCGTCCGGGCCAACAATTCTAGAGCCACGAACGGAGACGCACTTATGCACACCTTCTTTTGTCACGCGCACAGTTTCCAAATGAACATCGGGCAGTGATGAAAGGTAAATATCAACCTCGGTCCGGAATTCCGGCGGAATGATAATGCTTAGGTGCCGGCCTAAAATTTCAGAAGCAGCGTAACCATAGAGCTTCTCTGCACCATAATTCCAACTGGTAATAATACCGTCGGACGTTATGCTATATATGGCATCCGCGGCAGTATCGATTATGGCTGCCATTCGTGCATGGTCTGCTAAGAGGCGCTCCCGCTCGACACTTCTGCGAGCAGCCTTGAGCAGGCTGGCTGCCTGTCCTGCGAGAACACGCAGACCTGTCTCTTCTTCCGCAGACAGAGTATGGGGGACAGAATCAACTACGGCCAGCGCTCCAATCGCATAGCCATCTTCAGTCATCAAACGAACGCCGGCGTAAAAGCGTATAAATGGCGGGCCAGTCACCATTGGATTATCTATGAAACGCGGATCCGCATGAGTATCGTTGATAATCAAAGGCTCGGTCTGCTGGATAGTATGCGAGCAGAAGGAGACGTCACGCGGCGTTTCCTTGAAAGTAAGACCTGTAACGGCCTTATACCATTGCCGCCATTCGTCTATCAGCGTCACCGTCGCCGCTGAGGTATGGCATATTTGCGCAGCAAGATGAACGAGATCGTCAAACTGCGCATCGGGAGCAGTGTCTAGAAGATTGTGTTCTCGAAGAGCAGTTAACCGTTTGGCCTCATTTGCCGACGGGGTCACAGTCATGTATTTAGCTTTCCTTGCCCGATAATCTCACCGAATAGATTGCGACGTACTTGCAGCAATGTAGAGAAGTGACAAAATCACGCCGGCGCAAGATGAGGCGTGAATAAAAGCTGAGACCGATCAGTATGAGGTTTATCTTGCCCTGCATACTGACATCCTTGGTCAGTTGGGATGTAAGTCAATATTCCGTATAAATCTAACAGCCTAATATGAATATATTGTACGGCAAAATACGCTAATAAGAGGATTTTAAATGTTCGCTTACTACAATATTATTGCGACACCATGATTTGTTGTTATTATAGACTTGATTCAAGGCTGGTCAACATTTTTCTCATAAGCATGATAAGGGTCCTGCGCTCGTCTTCAGTAAGACCAGCCATCATCTTCTCCTCCGCAAGGTCGAAAACGCGACCAAATTCTTCTACTAGTGAATGCCCTTTTTCGGTCACAAATAGCTCTCTTGCGCGCGCATCCGTTGGTGCGTGCCGATGCCTCGCATAAGTCTCTGCATTTCATTGCCGCCGCTTTTGTTAATCAAATTCCACCCTCACTAACAATTTCGAAACCTAACCAATTATATACACTACTGCCGGAAATTTGCACGGCAGGGTTTAAGAGAAGAAAATGAGAACAAATGCTTTTTTTGCTGTTCGTTGCTGATTGAAGTTATTTAGGCTGGCCGGGTCAAAGTTACTATCGTGTGCGGGAGTTCGAGTTACCGCACCCAGAACATCGATATATTGCTCATCTGGAGGTATCAGATTGTGGATTATAGAATTGCTGTTGCTGTCAGTCTTACTTTTCTCACACCACTAACTTTTTCTTCGGCAGCTGCCGCCGATCCACCCGATCAAAGCGGCCCGGCGCTAACCATTTATAATGAAAACTTTGCAGTAGTTCGCGATACTATCCCGCTCGACCTCAAATCCGGCGAAAACCATGTCAGTTACACCGGAATCACCGCGCAGGTAGAACCGGACTCAGTGATCCTGCGGGATCCAGCGGGGGTACGGACACTGTCCATCCTTGAGCAAAACTATCGCGGAGACACTATCTCCCAAGCTTTGCTTCTATCGCTCAACGAAGGCAAAACGATCGATTTTCAAACAGGCGGAAGGGATGGTTCTTCGCCAAGAATTGTACAGGGAAAGATTATCCGCAGCGGGTATGACCCGACTCATGCGAATTACACTCCGTTCGGATATGACCCGGCTCAGTCGGACAATGCTCCGCTGATCGAAGTTGACGGCAAACTGCAATTCGGGCTGCCTGGATTACCGCTCTTTCCGAAAATGAGCGATGATTCTATTTTGACTCCGACGCTGGAATGGACAATTGAGACAGATGAAGCTGGGCCGCTTACTGCCGAACTAGCTTACGTCACCGAAGGCATTACTTGGGATGCCAGCTATAATATAGTGGCTCCTCAGACCGGCGATAATGTCGACCTCACCGCTTGGGTAACAATGGAAAATAAGAGCGGCAAAGAGTTCGACAATGCGCGAATCAAACTCATGGCGGGAGATCTGAACAAGATCGCACCGGGAGCGGTCGCCGGGGCCGATAGGGTGAGCATAGTAGAGATGTCGGCAGCAGCAATGCCGCGGCCGACATTGGCGACTCAGCAAGACTTCGATGAATACCATCTATACACCCTGCCCAATACCACATCGCTGCGCAACCGCGAAACAAAACAGGTCGAGTTTTTGCAGGCCCACAACATCATATCAAAGGAAGTATTTGTTTATGACGGTTTGAAATTGGATTCCAATCCATACGACAACTGGAACTTCGACAATATTCGAAATACGCGCGATTATGGAACAGACTGCAACACGAAGGTAGACATTGAGCGCGATTTTGTAAATACAACAAAAAATGGCCTGGGAGTTCCACTCCCTGCCGGCAAAGTGCGATTTTACCGCCGAGACAGTGATGGGCAGCTAGAATTTATCGGCGAGAACAAGATCGATCACACACCGCAGGATGAAACGGTGAAAGTAATCACCGGCAATGCATTTGACCTAGTGGGCAGCAGAACACAAACTGAATATTCGGTCAATACGGATCGCGGGTTGGCTGATGAATCATTTTCTATTGTGGTTACAAACCACAAAAAGACTCCAGTCGCTGTAACAGTTGTCGAACACCTCTATCGAGCAGCGCAGTGGACAATCACAAAAAACTCCGATCCGTATTTCAAAAAGGATTCGTCCACCATAAACTTTCCAATAAGCATCCCAGCCAGAGGATCAAAAACCATCACTTATACAGCCCACTACAACTGGTAGCTCTAACTCGCACGGGCGTCACCGCCCGTGAGCCAGAAGGGGAAGGATTCCGAGCTCATTGAGCGAACGAATCACGTATTGCATAACGCACACATCCCTTTCGGAAGTGGAGTGCCGAAGACGAAGCTGCTGCCGTCATAGTAAAACTCCGCACGGAACTGCCGAGAGGGACCGAGGGTGAGCTCTGAGAGGCCAAAGGACAAACATCTACTTAATTGCATTCATGATCAGTACTAAAACTTGGGCGGCGGCTATTGTGCTGATCATTGATATTGGATAGACACTGGCAAAGCCAAGCGCCGGAGCGGGCGACGGTGCCAGCTCGCTTGTGGCTGCTAGAGCGGGTGGGTTGAACATCGTCGCGCTTAATGCACCAGCGGCGGTGAGGAGATTCCACTTCATTATCTTGAATGTTAATGTAAACGATGTCGCGACGGCGACCAGGCTGATCAAAGCTCCTGCGACAACGACCATTGGTCCAACATGCCCTAGAACCGCAAAGAATGTTGATCCGGCCTTCGCCCCTGTCCCAGCCAAAAAGAGGATCAAACCGAGGTCACGCGCAAGAAACTTTGCCGCGTTCGGAACGTAAGCAGAGATCGGCCCGATGCGGCCCAGTCTTGCCAGGATCAAAGCAATGGTGAACGGTCCACCGGCCATGCCAAGCGATACCACCACACCGCCCGGCAGTGGAATCGGCAGCTTGCCAAGGAAGATGCCGGCAGCAATTCCCGCGACGAACGGCAGCAGTGAGGTCTCATCCAGGCGGCGCTCTTCGCGCCCAATCTTCTTGGCCAGGGCTTCAACATCAGGCCCAGTTCCGACAGCGCGCACTACATCGGCCGGCTCCAAAACAAAATTATCCGACGGGACAAATTCCGTATTATCACGCCGAATTCTTGTTACCACAACGTGGTATTCGTCCCACGCATGCACTGCTCCCAGGCGCTTGCCGAAGACTTCCTTGCGAGACACCACCAGATCCTTATAGGTAATGTCGCTCTCAGGAGCCTTCATGATGCTCAGAGCTTCGTCGACCAACTCACCAATGGGATGCAGCTTAACTAACTCCTCCTCAGTGCCGACTGCAAGCAAAATATCATCGAGCTGAACCTGCGTATCGGGAAGAATTCCGCAGACAATGCCGGCGCGCTGCATTCGGGATATATTTGCGCTGGTGTTGTGGGCCTGCTTGAGGTCGGCAACGGTTTTGCTGACATATGTAGGATTTGTCACCCGCAGAGTCTGACGGTGAATGACCCGATGCGATGTAGCTTTTAGATCATCTTCCTTCGCCTGCCGCATCGCGTCTAATGCGGGAATCTTTGTGAGGGCGGGAAGTACCTGAACGAGGAGAACAACGAAAAACGCGGCGAACGGATAGGCAAGCCCAAATCCGACCGAAATAATTTTATCGTCCATTCCCAGTGCGCGCGCTGTATCAATCTCGCCGGCCAGCGCAGGAGTGCAGTTCAACGCTCCGGTGTACAGACCAAGCCCCAATTCTTTTCGATAGCCGAAGAGATGAGTAACGACAATTGCTGCCACTGCGGCCGTACAGGCGGTCGCTATTCCAACCAGTAAAAACTGAACTCCCCGCCTTCGGAAGAGATCAAAAAAACGAGGACCAGCCTGCAGACCTATCGCGAAGGCGAAAAGCAGCAGACCGACATTGGAAATAGCGGCGATTGCCATCGCCGAAGGGTGCCTGGCGTTATCAACCATTATTGGGAAGTAGTGACCAAAAATAATAGCGACAAAGAGAACACCGGACGGCCCCAGTGAAAGACCCTTTATCCTGATGGATCCGATCCACATGCCAACGGCAACGATCACGAACACGAAAAAATAAGGATTGTGGACAGCAACATGATTAAAAAACGACAGCATCTGAATCATCAAACCACCTTAAAGAATCTGAAATCCCCGGGTTTCCGGACGGACATTTATATAAACATTGTACCGAACAACCCAGTATTACACTATCCGCAGTCTGGGGGATTGTACGTACACGGCAGGCCCTGTCCTGTATAAGATGCTATAATTTGCCCTAATGCACAGCGATATTGAGACGAAAGTTATAAGCGGCGCTGGAGAATGGCCTCGGCCCACATCCCGGCAGCAGATGCTGGTTTGGAGCAGGCTGGGCGTGCAGTCCTTTGGTGGAGGCACCGCAACATTAGCGTTAATCCGCCGAGCAGTCGTCGACGAGCTTCATTGGATTACCGCGGAAGAGTTTACAACCTACTGGGCTCTGGTTCTGATGGTGCCTGGAATAAACCTGCTCGGACTGACCGTATTAATCGGAAAGCAGATCGGCGGTACAAAAGGCGTTGCTATTGCTCTTTTCGGCCTGCTATTTCCCAGTGTCACTATTACAATCCTGCTTACCGCCCTCTACTCCAAAGTACAGCATTCACATAGCGTTGTTAGTGCGCTCAGCGGAGTCATTCCCGCCACAGTCGGTGTGGGGCTATTTACGAGCCTTCAAATTGCATTTCCTGTCCTCAAAAATTGTACTAAGCGAGGCGCGAAATCCCTGACAATTGCTTTGGCTCTTTTACTTGGCAGCGCCGCTATAGAGGCGGCTGCGCACTGGCCGGTAGTTGCCATATTATTGACATCGGGAGCACTTGGAGCGGCGACGCAATTTGCCGGCGCTCCCAAAAGAGACCGTCAAAAGTAATGCATTTTCTTGTCTATCTATGGCTATTTTTCAAAGCATCCCTCTTTTCCACTGGCGGTACCGGCAACCTGCCTAGTCTTCACGATGATCTTCTGCCCCGCCACTGGGCAACAAATAGACAGTTTGCTGAATCATTAACAATTGGACAGATTTCGCCCGGCCCCAGCGGATTGTGGGTAATCAGTCTGGGATATTTAACCGCGGGAGTTCCCGGCAGCCTATTGGCACTGGTAGCAATCACTTTGCCGCCTTTGCTTGCAATCGGAGTGCGGCGGCTCTATCAAAGAGTGCGCCATCACCCGTCCGCCGAAGGCTTCATGCAGGGACTCGCACTTTCAATCTGCGGCATCTCTGCGGTCATTCTCTGTATACTGCTTAGGAGCAATGGAATTTCAATAAAATCTCTCGCAATTTCCATCGCGGCGCTAAGCCTAGCCGCCACAAAAAAAATCCCAATCGCCGTAATACTGGCCATCGCTGCAATAGCCGGAATAATAACGTTTTAACTATTCCGGATTCTTCCGCTCTCTCTTGTCGCTGGAGAGATACCGGCTCGTTTACGGGAAGCGAGAGTAGGACGCGCACAAAAAAGGCCCCTTGTCATTGGGAGGACAAAGGGCCAAGTTGAGCCGGCTTATTGGTGACGCGGTGCGCCCGGGCCACCAGGTCTGCCGCCGGGTCCACCGGGGCCGCCAGGACCACCGGGGCCGCCAGGGCCGCCGAAGGCAGCACGCCGTGCCTGCGCAGCCTTAAAAGTTGCTTTTTGTGCCGGGGTCAAGAACGGTATAATCTTGTTGTCGCGTTCTGTCTGTAGAGCTTGCTCTTTGGCACGATAAGTATCGAAGATCGGCGATATCTTTTTGAGCTGATCCGGTGTCAGGTTCAACTCTTGCGCCAGTCGCCCGATACCGCCTCTTCCACCACGCCCGCCGGGGCCTCCAGGCCCTCCAGGGCCGCCCATAGGTCTCATCTGTGCATGACAGGCAAAAGGTAAGACTGAGATAAGTAGTATGCCGAGTAGTATTGTTAACAGCGAGTTATTTCGCACGATTGCTTCTCCTTTGTTACTTCCCCTATAAGCTTGAGGAAATGTTTTTCAAATCTTTATGCGGCTGGTTTGCGACTGGCGACGAAGCTTTTCCACTTTTCAATTTGAGCGGGTGTCAGTATTGGTTTGACCTGCTCTCTCTCGCTCTTTCGCAATTGCGCAATCTGAGTCTGCTTCTGCGCGCTGGTAAGATTGGTGTCGTTGAACACCTGTACAATCTGAGCACGTGTCGCCTTTAAAATAGGTTTGATCTGCTCAACTTGGGCTTTCGTCAAGTCAAGTGCAGCGCTCAATCGGACTAATTCCTGTCCGCCGCGGCCTTTTTGCGCGTGGCCAAGTGCTGGAATAGTACTCTGTGCAACGCAGACCTGAGCGAACGATGCCGCACCAAGGAAGCAAAATAGCGCCGCCGCTAACGATAATCTCCGCATAGAATTATATCTCCTTATTTAGTCATGTCAACTAGGACAGAAGCAAGCCGCCAAAAAATACAGGCAGTCTTCATTGACTACCTGTATTGACGATCATATTTCATCATTTGTTCAGTTGCTTGTTTCCTGGTTAATTGCGCTCCGACATTTTGTAAATACGTCCAGGCGGCGCGTGGTGTAACAGATAGCTTACCTGTTCCGGGCCGAGATCGTAGAGCATCCTTTGCGCCCGATTATCGTCAAGCCAGTTAAATATCGCCAGGGCTTCATCGTTAGTCATTAATTCGACAACGCCGGCGATATCACCTGCCGGTAAATTGGTTAAGGCAGCGGTGAGCGCAAGATGTCCGCCTTCACTGAGCGGTTTGCGCAGCGCTGCGCAAAGGCAATCATATAGGTTTGTCTTTTGAGTTAAGGACATCGTCATTTCTCTCCCTTTCCAATTTAATTTTGCCGTACGTCCAACATTATCGGTTACCGCATCACTCCTCTGAAGAAGTTTGTGCGGGTGCCCCACCGCCGCCGTTAGATGCCGCCTTCGATTTCCGTCGCGGCTTCACTAATTCGACCTCAACAACCTGCGCTTCCACAACAACGTGCTTCTTAGCTCGGCCCTTTACTGGAGCACTGGTCTCAGCCGGTGCTGTCTTCTCTTCGTCTTTTTCGGTGACCTGTGGTGCGACAGCGTCAACCGTCTCCACACAGTTCAGCAATGCAATAAGAGAATCTGCCGCAGCGTGATTAACACCGCAGATCATATTCTTTCCTCGCCGTTCGATAGTAATCAATCCAGCGATTCGCAGCTCCTTAAGATGCTGTGAAACCTTCGATGTGATCTTTTTCGAGCCGGTAACGCTCGCTGAAACTTCGCTAACGGTCGGGCCATTCACCATCCACTGTTCTTCCGAAGTGTCTGCCGCATGCGGCCAGCATCGTCCCCGCAGGAATTGATAAATCTTCAATCGCGTGGGATCCCCCAGCGCTTTGAACATGTCCGCCGATTCACGTTTGTTTGCCTTAGCCATTATTCCCTCATTTCATGAATTGTTGAATTATTTTACCATAAGTATATGGTGTTTTAAACAGAAGTTGCTGCCGCATCTGATTTACGTATGGCTCTATCACCGTGTATCATATGCAGTCTGTCCGCAAGTGGCTTGGGCATCCCTGCCCGAGATCTAATTTATTTCACCTGCAGCTGGCTGTCATCGATACTCTTGAGGCCGGGCTGACTTTTTATCAGTGCGAGCACCGCCGGCAAATCAGATTTTTTGATTGTTCCCGTCAGTTTTACTGATGTCCCCTTAGAATAGATCGCGAGATAGCGGCTGTCTTCTGGAGCCTTTACGCGGATAGTATTGTAAACAGCTGTTGCGAGGGGAGTATTCTGGCTGTAGCGATCCGGCGATGCGACAGATGGCAGCGAAGCGGGCTCGCCGCCATTTATTCCAGACTGTGTATAGCGCGGTGCGGTATTCTGCTCATAAGAATTCACTGTAGAGCGATAGGTAGGTGTTGCCGGATTTTCCGTCGGCGTTTTCGGCGGTGCATCATGGTGTGTGCATCCAGACACAGCAACTATTGCGCAAAGACCGGCAGCTATGCAGACTGATTGAACCTTATTCATCAGAGTATCGCCTCTCAAAGCCATTGTGCGGCAACAACTCGCTCTATTCCGCCCAGATCGGGTCGTGCCTGTATTCGTTTATACCCGTATTCTTCAGCGAAAGAGCATACTGAATCTGCCTGGCCGGCCCCCACTTCCATTGCTATCCATCCGCCGCTGCTCAGCAATGATCGCCCGCCGTCAAGCAGCCGACGATGAAGCATCATGCCGTCTTCCCCTGCCCCTTTCCACAGGGCAAGTTCGGGTTCGTAGTTCGCCACTTCGGGCATCAATCCCGGCAAATCCGAAGGAGGAATGTAAGGCGGATTCGAAATGATCATGTCGAACTTCTTCCCAACCAATGGGTCCAGAAGGTCTCCCTCCAGCAATGTTACTCTATTTTCGACATGGTGCCTTTTCACGTTCTTCATCGCAAGAAGAAGCGCCAGGCGAGAAAGATCCACTGCTGTCACACCGGCAT
>Ga0224527_1000801_pt1 | contig 18674 bp, 20 predicted proteins | sample CBST0metaG_FD_179882 | JGI IMG/M metagenome (GOLD analysis project Ga0224527, IMG submission 179882) | Peat soil microbial communities from Stordalen Mire, Sweden - C.B.S.T0 | ecosystem: Environmental > Terrestrial > Soil > Wetlands > Peat | place: Sweden: Norrbotten County, Stordalen Mire... | reverse complement strand
TCATAAAAAGATATCCTTTCTATAAAGTAATATGCTTATAGAAAGGATATCTCATTTTTTCGTTTTGGGGTATTGGTTTTTCTTACCTTGATGGGCATGTGGTGAGACCCCTAATAGAGGAAAAACTCTAAAAAATGTATAATAATAAGAATATAGGAAAAATAAGTAAGATTAAAATTAATTTCGGATTTTGTTTGCGGAGCAATTGGAATGCATTTTGGGAATATAGATGCTCTTGCTGATGATTTCAAAAAAAGGAGAGGTGTATTCAAAATGAAAAAGACAGTTGCCCTTATACTCTCAGCCCTATTGCTCACAACAGGAGTCGCATTCGCCGATGAGCAACAAGATTCACAGCAAGAATTAGAAAAAAAGAAGATAATGGAAGATAAAGAACAACGGCAACAAAAAGAAGCCCATCAAACAAATGGTCAGAGAAACCAAGAACAAGAAAAACGCCAAGTGGAGCATCACGAACGTGTAGTGTCTTCAGAACACCAAGAAACTCGTCATCCATACGATCGTCAGTGGCACCCTCGCGAACGTTACCTCCTTGCACCAAACACACCATTCAGTTGGCGTCAAAAATTCGAAAAATCACGTCACAGTCAAGAATGGATTAGAGATCAGGAATGGAATCAACACTTCCCTGGACTACGTTCCTACCGTTGGCAAGGTAATGGTTTCTATTACCAAGGAGAATATATCGATAATGGTGTATTTTTCTACAATCCCCAAAACCAACTTGTGGGCGTAGGTTTTGTCCAAAACAACACCTTTGTCATCATTAAAGAAAACGGCGAAGTAAGTGACAATGATGATCATTTTTTTCTATCCCTTGACAATAATGAAATAAATGATAAAAATGATTCGAGTGGCATAACTGTAAATGTAAATGCAAATAAAGAAACCAATGATGAGCCAAAACAAGAACAAAAAGAAAAATCCCCACCCAACCTTTCATGGATTGGAAAATGGAGAACTAGTGATGGAGAAATGCAATTAAAACAAACTGGAGATAAAGTGGAATGTGTTATCAATAATCATAAACTATCAGGAAATATTATTGATGATAAAATATTTGGCAAATGGTCAGGTATAAAATTTTTCAACTCAACTGAAACAGAAGGTGAATTTCAGTTGATTATGTCCTCCGATGGCACATATATACAAATAAAATGGAAGGATAACGTGATGATGAATTGGGTCACTGATTCATCAGCTAACAGACAGGGGGAGTGAGAGTATCCTTACACCTAAAGGCAAAGTAAGTTTGAAGAAGTACCTAACTTTTCTTAGCTTGATGGCTATGGGGTCTCGCCAACATTATGCGGATTTCATACGCTTAGAGAAAATGTTTGCCGCAATCATACATAAGTGAGTTTTGTATGATTTTAAAGGTACAGTTAAGCCTCGAATGCGTTAATTTCGCCATATAGGGGTAGTGGTAGCATCGTTGTCACCAAGTGCAAAGTATTTAGAAGTATATGGATAAAAGATCCTGTGAATCTTACATAATGACGTTGTGTCACATTCAAAAAATCAATAAGTTTGATTTCGGACGTTTTTTGATCTTGGGAGCTGATTCTGCTTTAGGAATATAGTCAAAAATTTGCTCAAAAATTCAAAATCGGTTCTTTAAATTACTCAATATAGCTTTGAATATCTATTGATCTCCATATTATGGTATATACTTTTCAGTACATGACACGGATGCTACCACTACCCCAATATATAGGATGCATTAAAAAAAATAGCCCTAACGGGCTATTTTAATAAAATTATAGAAAAAACCTTCTGATTTTTTTGCCATAAATATTTATATTCCATGATGGTGGTGGTTCAGCCACTTGCTGTCCCTGATCAATAAATACTACTTTGTCGCCGAGTGCTTGAGCCTCTTCTGGCGAATGGGTAACAAGTATAAATGGAATGTTCCAGATTGTTTGTAAGTGTTTTAACTCATCTTGTAATTCATAGCGACTTTGAGAATCTAGAGCTGATAATGGCTCGTCTAATAAAAGTATCTTTGGCTCGGCCATCAGGGCACGCACCATCGCTATGCGCTGCTTTTCGCCACCAGACAAATCCTTGATGGTGCGATGTGGTAGATGCTCAATTTTCAATAAAATAATGAGTTTTTCATATAATTCATTTGCTTGTTGGTTATGGGTTTTAACCCCATACCAAATATTATGCTTTACATTCATGTGTGGAAACAGTGCAAAGTCTTGAAACATATAACTAACATTTCTCGTTCGAGCCGGTAAATCAGTAGCGGTCTTAGAAGAATAAAAAATGGTCTCATTGGATACAATAGTACCTTCATCTGGCTTTAATAACCCTGCTATACAACGTAGGATTGTTGTTTTACCACAACCAGATGGGCCGAATAAAACAAGAGTTTTATTTGGAATAGTAAAAGAAATATTCAGATTAAAGTTAGATAATTTTTTTTTAATATCTACTGTTAACATACTAGTTATCCTTTCTCATGGTGGTTCAGACCAGTACTTTTTTCCCTTTCCAATAGTTCAGACCAAAAATAATAGAAAAAGTAATGACGCTAATAATGACAACATACATACCTGCCGTTACCAAGTCATTGGACTCCGTGGCAAAATAAATAGCCAAGGGAATAGTCTGTGTCTTGCCGAGGATATTACCAGCAACCATAATGGTAGCGCCAAATTCTCCTAAGGTTCTTGCAAAGGATAACACTAAACCGGATACAAGACCTGACCAAGATAATGGCATCGTCACTGTCCAGAACACTCGCCATTCGTTAGCACCTAGTGTGCGGGAGGCATCTTCTAACGCTTTATCAATGCCTTCAAAAGCAGTTTTGATACTTTGGTACATTAATGGAAAAGATACAACAGTACCAGCGAGTACAGCAGCAGATTGAGTAAAAATAATTTGCATGTCAAAATATTTTGTTAGTAGAATACCTACTGGCCCTCGTTTGCCAACTAAGAATAACAATAAAAAGCCTATAACGACAGGAGGCAAAACTAACGGTAGCGTAAACAGTGATTCTAGAACTGCTTTTCCTGGAATATCTACCATCTTCATTACATAAGCTGCTAGTACTCCAAACAAAAATACAAAAATTACTGAAATAGATGCAACCTTAATTGATAGAATAACGGGTTGCCATTCAATCATACTTTTCACCTGCACCATCAATGATATTATTTACTTCTGACATTTGTAGATGTTTTTTTAAGTTGGCTACCGTTGTCTACTCTTTTAGCAAGAAAACAAATCACCAATAACTGGTTTATAGTGAAAATTTTTGCGTTGACTAGCCTGCATTACCAGCTCACTGAGTGTTTTAAAAGTTCTTACATCAACACCTGTATGGATATCATAAAGACGATGCAATGCCATAACAACTTCATCCAGGCTAGCATTGCCCGCTCTTTCCCCAATACCAGCTACAGTAGTACTAGCAAGTGTCACGCCAGCATCAAGAGCAACTAAAGTATTGGCAGTGGCTAAACCAAAATCATTATGCATATGAACTTCTATTGGCAAAGAGCAACGGGGAATCAGTTGTTGAAAGATAGCCTCCACAGTAAACGGCGTGAGACAACCTACCGTATCCGCATAGCGAATATGAATCGCTCCCATTGTGGCCGCTACCTCTGCCACCTGCAGAAAATATTCCATATCAGCCCGTGAAGCATCCTCAGCCCCAACGGTAACAGTACAACCAAAGCTATGGGCTAACGCAATGGATTCCCGTAGCTGAGCAATCACCCACTCACGACTCTTATTCATCTTTTGCCGAATGTGAAGATCCGAAACAGGTACGGAAACATGCACCAAGGAACAACCGCAAGCAATCGATGCCAAAATATCTTCCTTACAGGCACGATTCCAAGCAATCACCTTAGCCTGCAGGGATGCTGCTAAAATCAGCTTTATAGCCTCCTGTTCTTCCTCGCCCATAATTGGCACTCCCGCTTCAATAAAGTCCACCCCTGCCTGATCCAGTGCCATTGCAATCCTCAGTTTATCTTGAGCAGAAAAAACAATGCCTGGTGACTGCTCCCCATCCCGTAGCGTGGTATCCACAATCTTGATTTTTCGTTCCTGCATCATCATCTACCCTTCCTCTATACCACCCAATCTTGATACATTTTCCACAACATTTCATCCTCGATTGCTTTTTTATGGATGACAGCCAATCTACGCACTTGTTTCAATAAACATTGGGCATCCACATCCGACAATACAATATTCCTTTGCTGTAATTTAGCCTGTATTGATGCGGTACCTGAATGTTTGCCAAGTACTAATTTTCTTGTTGCTCCCACTTCTTCTGGGGGAAATATTTCATACAACTGTGGATTTTTCAACACTCCATCTACATGAATTCCTGATTCATGGGCAAAAATATCTTCTCCAATAATCGCTTTCGTAGCAGGAAGTTTCACGCCAATGCTGGATAATATTTTTGAACAACTATAAGATAAGGTTTCTGTTTCTAAGTTTTTTTTACCAAGCAACCTCTTTTGAATCATCATTACTTCTTCCATGGCTGCCTGTCCCTGCACTCCTACCCCTGCCACTGCTGTGGCAATGTATTTCACACCAGCCTGCATAGCCCCAAAAGCATTGGCTGTCGCTAGGCCATAGGCATTATGAGCATGAAATTCTAGGGCAATCGGCATTTTTTCTCGCAAAGAAGTTAGTATTTTAAAAGTAGATAAAGGATTAAGGCGACTGTATCCATCACTATAAATAAAGGTCGTAACCCCCATAGTAGAAACAGCCCTCCATAATCCTTCTATTTCCGCTAGGGAAAAATCCGATGCATTTTCGATACATAACCCTATATTCACTTCCCTTTTTTCAGCCGCCCATGCCAGGGCATTCATTGGCGGGGTTAAGTCTCCCCCTGGAGTTAATGTACATGCAAAAATAAATTTTTCAAAGCCTACTTCATAAGCACACTCTAATTCTTCTACCGTCTCGTTCACTCTTACCCTCAGTTGTTTTTTTTGCAATGTAGTTAGGGATGGCAAGTTATATTTGTGCCAATCTTTTCCATTCACATCAATCATCCAAACTTGAAGATGTTGCAGCAACTTCACTACTGAATCGATCTTCCCCCGATCCATACCGATCCGCAGTCCTTCCCGTAGGGTTTGATCCACCCAGATCATTTTTCGCAACCCCGTTTGCTAATATAAATATGAACTTCTGTTGGGGCTATTTTTTCCACCCGCACAACTAACCTACCGTCCTGTAACTCAACTTCAAGCCAAGGGGGAACATGATTACAAAGGATTTCTAGACTATAAAAATTCCCCTGCTGCAAAATCGGCATCAACACTTGTTTCGAAGTCATTCCATTCCCATTTTCCTGCACCTCTCGAATGGATATATAAAAATCCCCATTTTCTCGTTCTACAAGAGCAGGTATCGCGCTACTTGCCCCAGGCTGGCAATTCTCCAGCTTATTTTCTTCTTGTGCTAACACATAGTCTAAAAAAGAAGATGGTGCTCCTTCAAATTCCCAAATACTACACTGCATTTTTTCTAATTCAAAATAAGGTACACCGACAACAGCCTGCCCAACAAAAATTCTACATTCTCCTAAGAATAAAATCACCTCCGCCATCTGTCTCCGTAGACCAGCCATCCCCCCCTGTTTATCCAAGGAAATTTCCCGCTGTCTACTCACTTGCCACAAACCTTGTTTTTTTTGATAAATAACGAGAGTACTCGTATCATATAAGGAACTCGTTACCCCATTGGCATCCATACATACCGCAATATCCTGAGCCATTCTAACTCCTCCTATCGAACCTTGTAAAAACTCTAAAATACATACTGCATCCTGAGCCATAGGAACCCCTCCTCACGCGCCTTGTGGGAAATCCAATCTTCTTCCTTACATTTCTAACCGTGCAACAGAATTACCTCCTTCGATATGTTCTTCCATAATGACTTCCACATCAGCAGCCGTCACAGCTCCGTACCAAACATTATCAGGATAAACTACGACAATCGGTCCTTGCTCACAAATACCAAAACACCCCGTATTGGAAACAAACACTTCGCCTCCTAAATCTCGTTCCTCAATTTCCTCCATAAAATTCATCACCAAATCGACGGCACCTTTAGAATGACAATACCCCTTCTGTTGTCCATTTATTCTCGAACTCGTACAAACAAAAATATGTTTTACTGGTTTATTCATATCTCTTTCTCCTTTTAAATTACATTTTTTAGTACTAATTGATCTACAGCATATCCTAACCCTTCTTCAATGGTGTCGCAATATTCCACGCTGATAATTCCTTGGGATGCTAACCTCTTTTGCCCATGGTAGCCAATGCGCATGGTTAACACAGCATCACAATCACTAATGGCTTCAATCGTAGCATTTTTTCGTTCTTCTTTGGCATCACAATCAACAGGACCAGAACAATATTGCATGGTCTTGCGAATTTCTAACAGCTGAAACTCTTTCCCCTTACCTTGATAAATCAACAATTCTGTGGCATGTCCAAAATGTTGATCCACCAACTTACCATATTTAGAAGTCACAGCAATTTTATATTTGGTATGATCGGGGCTTGGTTCTAAGGCTGCCCCTTTTTGAACAGGCTTCGTCATCCGAAATTCGTTGGACCGATCATTACCGAGTAAACCAATGGCATCAGCGCGACATTGTTTACAATGCCTCATTTGCAACACGTCAAGTTGACATTGATCTCGCATCTCATTAATTTCTTTCATGCTAGTCTGGGGAAACTGTGCAAAGACACTGCCAGGAGCAGGAATCAATGGCATAATATTAGTGATAAAAACGCCTAACTCTTTCATTTTTTTTACGACGACTGGAATGTGCTGATCGTTAATCCCCTTTACCATGACAATATTGATTTTCACCAGTACATCATGTTTGACTAAATAGGCAATACCCTCTAGCTGATTTTCAAGTAAAATCAGCGAACCAGTAGTTCCTGTATAACTTTTCCCCTCATAATGAACCACCTTATATAACTGGGCACCAATATTAGGATCAAGACAGTTTACGGTAACCGTAACATGTTTGATACCAAGTTCTACAAGCTCATGGGCATACTTTGGCAACATCAAACCATTGGTCGATAAGCAAAATAAAATATTTTCCCCCTTAGCCTGAATCAGTTCAATGGCTTTACGCGTCACATCCCAATTTGCTAACGCATCCCCTGGACCAGCAATCCCCACTACACTCAAATTTTCAATATTTTCTTTGACCCAAGAAAATTTTTCACTGGCCATCTGAGGTGTAAGTACTTCACTCGTTACCCCGGGTCGGCTTTCATTGACGCAATCAAACTTGCGATTACAATAATTACAGCTGATATTACATTCTGGCGCTACGGGCAAATGCATCCGTGAATATTGGGTATGTGCATCGGCATTATAACAAGGGTGTTTACTGTTATCCATTACTTTCACCTCAAATTCCTCCAGCAGCGGAGGGTTTTTTTATTTTTTACTACCATAAGAATGGATCTTATGGCTATGATTGTTGATAAAATTTTTCATATATGGAACTTCGATATGATTTATATTTATTCTCCAGCAATGTATTGGTGATTCGGTCTAGTAGCATCATCGTTCCCGTATAACCAAGGGATAATAGCCTTTGCCCCCCTACTCGATCATGAATCGGAAAGCCTAACCTAACCAAAGGAATCTCACCCTTTTCCGTCAAGTAGCGACCATCTGAAGGGCCAATCCCAATATTGACCTTCGCATCCTGACTCGCTGCTAAAATATTTGCAAAATCAGTTTCAATCAATGTGGTATTCTCCTCGGTAACATCAACGAGTGCGACTCGTAATAATTCATGTAACCGCCCTTCTTGACTACCGGTAGCAATCACTGCTGGTAGAATGCCATTTTCTAAACAAGTTTTTGTGACGGCATACACCATTTCTGGTTCACCAAAAATAACACTCCGTCCTGAAAAATTATATTTATGTGAGTCAATCATTCCATCCAGTAAACGACCACGTTCTTGTTCTAAACTTGGGGCAATTACTTTACCTGTAATTTCCACTAGTGTTTGGATGAATCCATCTGTATTTTCGATGCCCATAGGTATGGGAATATTGTATAAAGGAACACCAAATTCATCTGCTAAGTATTTGCCTGGGGATATGGCATCATCGATGGTAACGCCCATCTGAATCGTAGCCAATCCACCGCCCATGGCTGCTATATCGGCAAGTTTTGTACCACCATCACTGATCTTGGTATAAGGCCGAGAAAAGGGACGATCTAAGGTATCTGAAAAATCAGGGCATAATACATACTTAATATCCATCTCTTCTAAAATGCGTTTTAATTCACGAATATCAGCAGGACTTATGTTGGGAATAATAATATTAATTTTATTGTTTTTTTTCGTTGATCTGGTTAACTCCATAATAACTCTTTTGAGTGTAAAAAAATAACCTTCAAAGTGACTCCCACCATAACCCGGCGTAGCTGCCGTGATGATTGGAAATCCATCCATACCTCGGTCTAGTACATATTGATTGGCAATTCGTTTAATATCCTCACCAATGGTTTCCGCTAAGCAAGTGGTTACAATGCCGATCACTTTGGGACGATAGACTTTTATAATATTATCGAGGGCTAATCTTACATTTTTTTCGCCACCATAAATAGTGCCTTTTTCGTTAAGAGCGGAAGAACCTACATCCACTGGTTCATTAAAATGTTCGGCAATATGCCTACGCATGTAAGTACTGCAGCCTTGGGATCCATGAACAATCACCATCGCCCCTTCAATGCCCTTTAGTGCCAAAATCCCACCCATGGGCATACACATATTACAAGGGTTTTCATTTACATCTCGATAGGTTACAGCATCCTCATTTTTTTTAACCATGGCCTTCCACCCCACTTCCAATATGGCTTTTCATTAGACTATTCCACACTGGAGAACAAACGGTAGAATATACTTCTTCCGCAAAATTCACAGCACCTTCGAAACCGCTTAACGGATGTTTACGATCATGATTATGATCAATAAAGGCCATTCCTAACTTGTAGGCCAGTGGTCTTTCCTTCACACCACCCACCAGTAAGTTCGCTCCCTTTTCCATCATAAATCGCTCTAACTCAGCGGGGTTGGCATCATCTAAAATCACCGTTCCCTGATCAACCAAGCTATTAATGGTGTCATATTCTTCTTGTCTGCCGGTTTGTGTACCAATCATAACCACATCAATACCAATTTCACGAAATTGTTTAATGAGAGAAATAGCCTTAAAACCGCCACCAACATAAATGGCAGCTTTTTTACCCTTAAGTTTTTCTCGGTACCTTGCAATCATTGCCTCCACGCGAGTGGTTTCTTGGCTAATTAATGCTTCAGCCTTAGCCATCGTAGATTCATCACCTACTGCAGAAGCAATTTTCCGTAAGGAAGCAGCTGTATCTTCAATTCCTAAAAAGGATATTTGAATATAGGGAATACCATAAAGTTCTTCCATTTTTCCCGCTAGATAGATCATCGATCCAGCGCATTGTATGATATTCAACTTAGCTTTAGGAGCTAACTTTAAGGATTCATAATTGGAATCGCCTGTAAAAGTAACGTTAATTTTCACCCCCATCTGCCTCAGGTAGTTATGAATAATCCACGCTTCACCCGCCAGATTAAAATCCCCCAGGTAGTTAATGCTATTCGTCTTCTCCATGACGACTGAGTTTACTGGTTGAATCAAACGGAGCAACGCATCGGCTGCTGCTCGGTACCCTGCTGATTTATTACCGATAAACCCACTAGACTCTACGGGTATCACTTCAATCTGATATTTTTGGGCAGCTAGACTACAGATGGCTTGCAAATCATCACCAATTACACCAACAATACAGGTCGAATACACAAAAATGAGTTTAGGTTGGTATTTTTTCATTAAACTATCAATGGCGGCTGTTAGTTTTTGCCCACCGCCAAAAATTACGTCTCGTTCTTTTAAATCCGTGGAAAAACTATTCCTGTATAACTCAGAACCACTACTAAGACTGCCGCGGATATCCCAAGTATAACTAGCGCAACCAATCGGACCGTGCACTAAATGTATGGCATCGGTAATCGGATTGAGTACGACTCTGGCGCCACAATATACACAAGCTCTTTGGCTTACACAACCCGCTGAACTGTCGGCATCACATTGTAATTGCTTTTTATTTTTTCCTTTGGTAACAATAAATCCATCGCGTTCTGCAATTGTTCCCATATTGTTATCAAACATCGTACCTCTCACTCCTCTCCCGAAAATAGATAGAATCATATAATTACTGCCTTACTACCCAGAAAATGAAATCGCCGAGGATGGTACATAGACCGAATAGCTGTAGGAAGCATCCCACCCTTGTACCATTCTCGACAGACTTCCAACCGATATAACCCACTAACTATTCTACTGACAATCGTTATCTTCCAGTCCTAGCAAACCAACAATATACACGTTACTTGCTTAGTGTGTTGTATATAGCTATCCACTTTTTGAAAAATCATCCTATCTTACATAACCAATTCAAAATCTTCATCTTTGGCATCCCGATCCGCTCGATCTAATAAAGTGTTACTGATCATCTCGACAAGCCTCATAGCACCACGATAACCAACAATCGGCAAATAGGAATGAACACTTCGATCTAAAATGGGAAAACCAACACGCATAAAAGGAATATCTTCAGCTCGCGCAATGTATTTTCCATAGGTATTACCAATTAATAAATCTATAGGTTGATTTTTAATCCATTGATGGAGGGTAAACAAATCACCACCACTTTTCACATTGGCTTTCATCCCCGTCGATTCTAACATGATATTGATATCATCTTCAAAGCTACCTGACACTGAATTCGATGATCCACCTGGTGTACCTGTCAACACATGAAGAGGAATCATACCTAAGCTTAATACCAACTCCGTTAAGCCCGTAACAATATCAGGATCGCCAAAAATGGCTACTGTCTTCCCATGAAAATGGAAATGGGTATCCGTCATGATATCTACGAGTTGACCACGTTCCACTTCTAATTCTTTAGGAATTTCTCGAACGAAGCTAGAGCGTAACGTCATTAATAAAGCATCGGTCGCCTTGATTCCAATAGGTGTTTTTAAAACAGCGACTGGAACTTTGCATTTCTTATTAAGTAAATCCGCAGCATCACTAGATGCAAATCGTCCAAGAGCGATACTCACTTTTGAATTACCAGTATCTTTTAGCTCTGCAACCGTTGTCCCCCCATCTGGATACATTTGAAATTCCCCCGTCATGGGCGAATCTACGACTCCTGATGTATCAGGAAACATAATATATTCAATATCCATACTTTTCACCAGACGTTTAATTTCCTGCATATCACCAGGGTTTATGAATCCAGGAATGATGTTAATTTGCTCTTTCTTTACGGGTAAAGTGCTTTCGGACAAATAGCTAACCATCGCTTTTGTCATATTGGAAAATCCTGTAACATGCGATCCTACATAACTAGGAGTATTAGCATGAATTACAATCTTTCCTTCTGGCACCTCAGCCGTTTTAACAATACTAGAAACATCATCGCCAATGGTTTCCGTTAAACACGTGGTATGTATCGCCATCACATCTGGTTTATAAATATGAAAAACATTTTGTATGGACGCTTTCAAATTAGCCCCACCGCCGAAAACTGATGCACCTTCCGTAAAGCAACTCGTAGAAGCCATAATGGGATCACGGAAATGACGAGTTAAATGCATGCGATGATAAGAGCAACATCCTTGTGATCCATGACTATGAGGTAAACATTTATGAATACCAAGAGCAGCATACATAGCACCAATGGGTTGACAGGTTTTTGCAGGGTTTATCATACCGCCACTGGTACGTTCTGTGATTTTTTTTGGTGTACAATCTAACATCTTATACCACTCCTCCCTCAGCTACTGTACCTTCTAGTAACGGTTGATCTTTCCACGGTGGAGTAATAAAATTCCAAGTTGGTGAGGCAAATCCCATACTGACATCTTCAGCAAATTTTACAGCACCATTAAAACCAGCGTAAGGTCCACTATAATCATAAGAATGTAATTGTTTAGAATGAATGCCCATTTTTTGAATTACATATTTATCTTTGATTCCTGAAGTGAAAATATCAGGCTTTAACGCTTTTATGAACTCTTCTGTTTCAAAATGGTTTAAATCATCGACAATGATACTGCCGTCTTTCATATCAAAGCTCATACCTTTATACTGGCCTAAGGGGATTGTAGCCTTTAGTTTTTCTAGTCTTTCTGCTGATACCTTTAAACGGAATCTTTTTTCATCGACTTCAGCAGTATAATGAGGAATGTTTTTGCTATCCGCATCTGTTTTTATGGTAGGAATGACTTCACGGCCTTCATAATCATCCCGATGAGCAAATTCATAACCAGCTAATAAGGTTTCAATTCCCAGTTCACTAAATAAGTTCTGGAAATGATGCCCCCGTGATCCACCAACAAAGCAAAAGGCTGTTTTACCACTACAGATCTTTTTGTATTGTTCAAAAACGGGTCCAATTCTAGCCAACTCACTGGCAATCACCGCCTCCGTCTTAAGAGTTAGCCCTTTATCATCAAAATAGGTCGCCATATTTCGCAGAGACTCAATGGTACCTTGAATACCGATAAAATTAACTTTAAGCCATGGCGTACCATACTTCGTCTCTAACATCTCCGCAATATAATTAATCGAACGATGACATTGCACCAAATTAAGCTCTGCAGTATGAGCTTTTTTGATGGCCTCATAAGAACCATCACCAGTCATCACCGATACAATATGGTAGCCAATCTCTTTGAGGATTCTTTCGATTTCCCAGCCATCGCCACCAATGTTATATTCTCCAAGAAGATTGATTGGAAACTTAGCTGGAGCGACTTCTTGATCACTCGTACCAATAACCTTTTCCATTAAAATATTATTGGCAATATGATGACCTGCCGATTGGCTAACACCTTTATAGCCTTCACAACTAAAGGATAATACTTGAACGCCATGTTTGGCTTCTGCCACTTTGGCCACAGCCCCCATGTCATCACCAATAAGTCCTACGGGACAGGTCGCAGAAATGGTAATCGCCTTCGGATTAAAAATTTCCATCACTTCATCAATCACCTTGGCGAGTTTTTTTTCACCGCCAAACACAATATCACTTTCCTGCATATCTGTAGATATACAATAGTTAAGAAAATTTTGTTTGGGATCGTCTGATTTTGCTTTATTTCGCCGTGTGTTCCATGCATAATATCCACAACCTATTGGTCCATGAACAATATGCACCATATCTTTAATTGGTCCAAGAACAACGCCCTTACACCCCGCATAAGCGCAACCTCGATTGGTAATAATACCTGGAATGGTCCGGGTATTGGCTTCAATTTGCTGACTTTCCATCTCTGAATGTTTAATAAATATATGCTTTCTACGATTTTTTTGCACCTTGGCGGGATATTGATCTAATATCGCCTGAAGTTTGCTTTCATTCATCGCCATTGTTCCTGACCTCCTTTTTGTTATACTGCCGCCTCACCGGTTTCACCAGTACGAACACGAACCGCATCTACGATTGGTAATATAAAAATCTTACCATCACCAACATTATTACAAGTTTTATTGGCCTGAATGATCGCATCTACAATCGTAGCTACCTCTTCATCATGGGCCAAAATGGTAAATAACCGCCGTGGGAATAAGGTGGTACCCACCAAAAAATCCGTAATTAGTTTTTCGGCTTCTCCGGTTTGATCTTCCCCAGCCATCAGCAGAAGTTCTTTTTTTCTCTCCAAAATCAATGATGGATTGGTTACCAACTTGCCACGACCTTCTACTTTAAAAGCAGTGAAACCCGCTACTCCAGCTTCCACCAACGCTTTTTTAGTAACACCCGTCTTATTCATACGCACAACTGCGATAATTTCTTTCATCCTTATCCCTCCTTCTTATAGACTTGGGATTCCACTAGAGATGGTATATACTTCGTCTATGGGGCTAATAAATATTTTGCCATCTCCATAAGCACCTTGCTCACTGGTTCTCGCATATTTTAAAATCAAACGCACCATATCCTCTTTATCCTCATCGCGGATAGCCATCATTAACAGTGCTTTAGGAATTTCATCATAAATGATGCCCGATATTTTAATCCCTTTTTGCTTGCCACGTCCCACGACATCCACAACGGTCGTTGCATGAAAACCCGCTCTCGATAACTCTGCTAATACTTCCTCTTTTTTTTCTGGTCTAATAATTGCTCTAACCATTAACATATTGTTTCCCTCCAATATTTTTTGTACTTGACGCTACAATCAGGCATCCATAAAGCCATGTTCCATCATGATTTCTTCCAATCGGTCTTGAGTCATCGGTTTTGGAATAACAAACATTTTATTCGTATCAATCGCTTTTGCTAGTGCACGATATTCATCAGCCTGATTTGATGTCGGATCAAAATCAACAACTGTTTTTTTGTTAATTTCTGCCCGTTGCACTAGATTGTCACGCGGTACAAAATAGATTAATTGGGAACCTATTTCTTCGGCAAAGGCTTTTAACAATTCATATTCTTTATCTACCTTACGACTGTTACAAATAATGCCACCTAAGCGAACTTTGCCATTAACCGCGTATTTTTGGATACCTTTTGCAATATTATTCGCAGCATAAAGTGCCATCAGCTCGCCTGAAGCAACAATATAAATTTCTTCCGCTTTCCCTTCGCGAATCGGCATTGCAAACCCACCACATACCACGTCACCAAGTACATCATAAAATACATAATCAAGATCTGGTGTATAAGCACCTAAGGATTCCAGCATGTTAATAGAAGTAATAATTCCACGACCAGCGCAACCTACACCTGGCTCAGGACCACCGGATTCAACACACATCGTGCCCAGATAACCAGGTTTAAGAATATTATCTAAATCGATATCATCGCCTTCATCACGCAAAGTATCCAATACTGTCTTTTGACATAATCCGTGTAACAGCAAACGAGTAGAATCAGCCTTAGGATCGCAACCTACTACCATAATTTTTTTACCAGCTTCCGCCAACGCCCCTACTGTATTTTGCGTAGTGGTGGATTTACCAATACCACCTTTACCATATATCGCAATCTGTCTCATAATTAAAATCCCCTTTATTATTTTTTATTTATAGTTGAAAATACGATTTATTTAATTTATAATTAAAAATGGGTACGTCAAATAAGCCCTGGTGTCCACTAGGAGTTAAAGATGATCCACGCTTCATAGATACGGCAAATATCTATGAAGCATTTTATTTACATAAAACTAATTCTCTTTTAAATTTACGGCTTCCCCTTCCACAAGGGGGGGCTTCCTTATTGTACTTCACATGAGGTATCACTCTCATGTGAAGTTTCGATGTGCAATGTTAGCACGAAGAAATTCATTCCATCCTATCACCTCCTTACTCTTCTGGTAAAATACGAATGGGGCTCACAAACAGATTTTAGTTTGTAAGCCCCATTGCTTCATTTTGTAAATTTCTATAAAATTTTGTTATTGGAAGACAAAAAACTTACAAGAGATTTAATCGTCTTGTAAGCCCCATTGCTTCCCTTTATTTACTTAAGCAGATTGTAACAGATATTCTCCATCATAGCAACCCTTTGTTTAATAGTCCCAATATTAAGTTTTATTGAGAGAGATAAAACAAACATTCTCTTTATCTCTCTCAATAATTCTAATAGTCCTTATAGGGGTCACGCTAGAATTCGGAAATTATAGCACGTTGGGGTTCTGTGCACAAATCGTCCAAAAGTTCAATAGCGGAGTCATTGCCTAAAATCTTAATAACGAATGTATCAGAATGGCATTATGAACGATTCAGTGAGCTATACTTGGGGTAGTGGTAGCATCCGTGTCATGTACTGAAAAGTAGATGGAAAATATTATCAAAGAGTAGGTCTATTACAGCATCCACAAAGGAATTTGATTTGGACTATAGAATATAATGCAAAAGATAAATATTGGAGGGATAGATGTGGCGCAAAAATGGAACGTGGGAATTCTTTTGTTTAATGAAGTTGAGGTGCTAGATTTTGCAGGGCCTTTTGAAGTATTCTCAATAACTACACTCCCAGAGCAATTGGAGAAACCCTTTCATATACATGTTATTTCAACAAATGGACAGATTGTTCAGGCTCGAAATGGTCTTCTAGTAACACCACAATATAGTATAAACGATGCTCCAAAATTAGATATATTAATCATTCCTGGTGGATATGGAGCTGAAGAAATAGAAATACATAATGAAAAGGCCATTGACTGGATACGAGAACAAGCTAATAAAGTTAGTTTACTGGCATCTGTATGTACAGGAGCATTTCTTATAGCTAAGGCAGGATTACTTGACGGCAAAAAAGCTACAACTCACTGGATGGACATTGAAAGGCTAGAAAGAGAATATCCTCAAATTAATGTTCAACGTGGCGTCAAATATGTTGATGAAGGTTCAATAATTACTGCTGCCGGAATTTCCGCTGGTCTTAATATGTCGTTTTATATAATAAAGAAACTTTTAGGAACTGACGTTGCCAAAGTCACAGCAAAACGCATGGAATATGATATAATAATTCCCGACTAAATCTCCAACTGCGGTTCAACCTTTTTATACCTCGCGAATCTGTCACAATGTGCTTGTGCCAGATTCGCCGAAAGTCTGCAATCACAGACACAGCAAGGGGTTGTGGTCTTTTATCGATCAAGTAGTAAATCCTTTTTGATTTTTAATATGTCATATTATATTATTATATTATTATATATGATGTGACATATTAAAAGGCGGGAATAATGATGGAGTTTGTGGAGCCGATTAGGGATAAAAAACAAATAGATAATATGAAGCGTTACCTTAAAGAACGGAATTTGCGCGACTGGCTGCTGTTTGTATTGGGTATAAATAACGGTCTTCGAATTAGTGATTTATTAGCATTACAGATTGCGGACGTAAAGGGGTGTGACAGAATCACTATTCGGGAGAAGAAGACTGGCAAGAGGAAATATTTTCCATTAGCTGACAACTGCAAAAAGGCGTTGTCAGAATATATAAAAGCTACTGGTTTAACGGTGGGGCCACTATTTCCTAGTCGTAAAAGTACTGGCTGCAGAGGAACTGGAGCAATATCAAGGCAGCAAGCGTATGCGGCAATTAATGCAGCGGCCAGAGCAGTAGGAATCAAAGCCGCTATAGGAACGCATACGTTACGTAAGACATTTGGCTACTGGGCGTTTCAACAGGGTGTTGATGTGACTCGAATCCAACAACTACTGAATCATTCAGCGCCATCAGTGACGCTTCGATATATCGGCATAACTAAAGATGAATTAGATCAAGTCTATATTAACATCAATCTGTAAGACCTTAACTGCCGGAAGATTATACAACTTGATTGATTTGATGTGAACTTTATAATGAAAAGAACTTGGGATATAGATGAGTTAATTGATCATTTTACATTATTGCCAAACGAGCTTACCACCATTGGCAATAAAGCAGGTAGCACCCGTCTAGGATTTGCCGTTACATTTAAGTTTTTTCAGTATGAAGCAAGATTTCCCCAAAGCAAAAGCGAAATCCCAAAAACGATTGTAGAATACATTGCAAAACAAGTGCAGGTGGTCGCTGGAATGTTTGAAAACTACGACATGACCAGCAGAACCTTTTTTAACCACAAGGCTCAAGTTAGAGATTATTTTGGGTTTCGTGAACCGGTAGCAGAAGACACGAATACGGTTGCAGAATGGCTTTGCAACAACATTTTGTATGGCAATTTGGATTTAGACTACTTGAAAGCAGAAGCATATAAGCGGTTTCGCGGACTGCATATCGAGCCACCAACATCGGAAAGAATGGAACGATTAGCCAAATCGGCAGTCTTTACCTATGAGAATCAGTTCTTCCAGGATACATTTCAAAAACTAACTTCTGATTCCAGAGGTCTCACCAACATTATGCGGATTTCATACGCTAAGGACTTATCAGACGAAGAAAACCATATTTTCCGTACGCTAAGAGATTGCCTATTTGGTTGATCAAACAATCATACATAAAATTATTTAAAGGATTGTTGTGTATGATTAGATATTTAACAATAATAGCTATCTTCAAAGAAAGGCAAGAAAATCAAGGCGTGACAGCTATTACTCAATCATACACAATCTACTTATGTATGATTTGATAATGTCGTATTTTCCAGTTTTAACCCTTAACGTACGAAATGTGCGTTTGGCTGGCGAGACCCCTTAAGTGATGGAAGTAATCGAGCACAAAAAATCCCCTTGACCTGATGCAACGATTACTTGTACCAGGTAATCATTTCGCAAGCAAATGGGCGTGCGACGAGTGCCCATTATTATTGAATACCACTTAGCTTGATGGCTGTGGGGTACTACCCCAATAAGAATGATTCTAACGAAAAAAACGCCATCTACAGATAGCACTTAGCAACAAACATTAATCATCGTCGCGCCCGTAATTTCACATAATCGATCTGGACTGACAGGTAGTGCTGAATTGGCAGTACCAGCAGCCGCATACACAATATCAAAATCCCAGAGACTTTGATCAAGATAAAGG
>Ga0224527_1000800_pt1 | contig 18702 bp, 20 predicted proteins | sample CBST0metaG_FD_179882 | JGI IMG/M metagenome (GOLD analysis project Ga0224527, IMG submission 179882) | Peat soil microbial communities from Stordalen Mire, Sweden - C.B.S.T0 | ecosystem: Environmental > Terrestrial > Soil > Wetlands > Peat | place: Sweden: Norrbotten County, Stordalen Mire... | reverse complement strand
TGTAATTCTTTCTGCCCATTAAGAGAATTGGGTGAGTAAAAAAGTGTTCCTCGTTTGTTGGTAACAAACTTAGAGAGGAAAAGACTTTACCCTAGTAGAATGTCACAGTCTATATTGGCACGTAGGGGGCTTGGGGTAAGTGTCAGAGTGCTGTTTGTCCCGCTCCCGATTGACGATGGCGAAAATTGCGCCGTTATGCCGGTCGTATTCGATGTCAGTGCTGCGCTGCCCGAAAATCCGTTGACAGCGCTCAAGGAAGTGGTCGTTGTGACCGGCACCCCTTGCTTTGTCGTCAGACTGCTCGGCGAGCACGACAAGCCGAAGGACTGTACTGTGATTGTGACACTGTTCGAATTGGCTGCCGAATAGGTCGATGTTGAAGGAAAAGACACATAAATGCTGTACGTGCCGACAGGCAGGCCGCTAATGGGTATAGATGCAGTGCCGCCGCTTAGCGCTCCAACGCCGGCCGCCTGCCCGGTAGCTGAATTTGTTGCGACTACAACGACCTTGTCTGTTCCTGTCGACGGCGAAACAGTGACCGTCAGATTGGCCGTGCTGCCGACATTAATAGTTGTGGAGGCAGGCGAGAGAGAAACAGATATAGATTGCGTCGCGAAAGCTCCCACAGGAATCCCGAACGTAAGCATGCCAAGAGCTGCAATCCGAAGGAACCGCGCGGCATAAGAACCGACTGGATTCTTCCGTCCGCGCCGCAGGCACGAATTATGGCAAACAGAAGCAACTACAAAACGATCAGCAACAAAAAGCAAAACTGCGAAAACGCACAACAATAACAACATGACGGCCATCCTATTCCAGAATACAACTGCTGGTGCAATAAGGGTCAGGGCCGAGCTGGCTTACATTGAGGCTGCCTAATCAATTAAAGTACAATGGTTAGTAAGGTCGGTAAGTGAGACTCGTAAGTACGATTTGAATATACCACAGTTTTTCGCACTTTGTCGGCAAATTCATTAGAAAACTTAAATTTCATATGGAAATTTTATCATTAGATACTTGAGCGCCTTATCATTTCAGCGCTCTGGTGGAGCACGGTCTTGTCGGCTGCACGCCGTTCATCTGTTATCGTGACATGATGTGTATTTTGGAAGACTTAATAACGCGAATAGGCGTGAGTAGTTATTGCACCGGGGTATAATGGAACATATGTTCGATTTCCAGAACAATCAAATTAATTCATCTTCTGGTGCCGCTGGCAATCAGTGGCTGTTCCTAGACATGAATTCGTTCTTTGCCAGTATTGAGCAGCAGGAACGACCGGAGCTCCGGGGTAAACCTATTGCGGTGGCTCCCATGCTTACAGACGCCACTTGTGTAATCGCGGCATCCTACGAGGGTAAGCCTTTTGGAGTGAAGACCGGGACGAACATTGGGCTTGCGCGGCAGATGTGTCCGGATTTGATTGTTGTGGAGGCAAGACCGTCCATCTATATCGATTATCACCGTAAGCTCATAGAGACGGTTCGGGAAGAACTGCCGGATCCGAAGACACTATCAGTTGACGAAATCGCATGCAAGCTTTGGGCGAATGAGGCAGAAACAGCCGGTGCTGTTCGACTAGCAATACATCTCAAAAATCGTATTCGGCAGGTGTTGGGAGAGCGGATGTATTCATCGGTGGGCATAGCGCCCAATGCCTTTCTTGCAAAGGTGGCAGCCGACTTGTACAAGCCAAATGGTTTGACAATCATCAAGAAAAATGATCTTCCGATAGCACTGACTCCTCTTGCCCTGCGAGATCTGCCAGGCATTGGCCGAAATATGTACAGCAAACTACAGGCAGCAAATATACATACGGTCACACAACTTTATTCAGCAACCGAGGCAGAGCTTGGACGAGCTTGGGGCAGTGTCATTGGACGCCGATGGTGGTATATGCTGCGGGGAAGCAACGATGCCGATTATGGTGCGCTGGCGGATGCTGCGCCAAGAGCTGTCGGCAATTCCCATGTACTTGAGCCGGATCTCCGATCAGTAGCAGGCGCGGAGACGGTTTTGCTCCGACTCCTGAGCAAAGCGGCCGGGCGGCTGCGTACAAAGCACCAGCTTGCGTCCCGTTTGCACATCTCGGTCTCTTATCAGGGAGACAGCCTCAGAAGTCAGCGCTGGCGAGCCGAAAGCGGTAAAAAATCCGCTGCGGCAGACTTAATGACATGGATGCCCATCTTTCGCGAGTTGTGGCAGGAAAGACCTCGAACCGCCAGTGAGTTTCTTCCCAAAAAGGTGAGCATTTGTTTTACAGACCTTGCTCCGATCGGCGATATAAGCGGTTCTTTGTTCGAACAGGACAGTAAGCTGGCCCAGCTTTCGGATGTAATAGACTGCGTCAACAGCTTTTACAAGCCGATCAATGGCCGGCACAATACAGTGGATCTGGCGAGCGTATACTGGCTCAACAGCCATGCGCCGGAGCGGATCGCCTTTCGGAAGATATCCGATGATGACCGTGAGCGGGATGTCGATGCGGTGTAAAACGCACCCTCTTAAGTATAATTGATCTAGCAGCTTACAAATCCTTTAAAAGGTAACCATAAGCGAAGTTTTGGAGAATTCAATGCAGCATCGCACCTTGGGCAAGTCTACAATCAAGATCACCCCAATTATTTTTGGCGGCTGGCAGGCTGGGAAGTCCGGATGGGTCGGCATCGATGACGATGAATCAATCGCTGCACATAATGCCGCATTCGATGCAGGCATCACCACATTCGACACAGCAGAATGGTATGGCGACGGGCATAGTGAGAAGATTTTGGGCAAGGCTCTTGGAACAAAAAGAGAGCAGATTCAGATCCTCACTAAAGTTGCACCACATCACCTGCAGGCTGAGGAAGTCATTGAGGCCTGCGATCGTTCGCTAACAAATTTGGGAACAGACTATATCGACCTTTACCAAATCCATTGGCCGAGCAAGACTGTTCCTATCGCGGAGACAATGTCGGCCCTCAATTCATTGAAAGATGCGGGTAAAATCCGTTCTATCGGCGTTTCCAATTTTTCGCTGCAGCAATTAATTGAAGCGACTGCCCTAGGACGAATCGACAGCATTCAGCCGCCGTACAACCTTTTTTGGACGCGAGCAGCAGAAGAAGTGACCCCGTATTGTGTGGAGAATGCGATTTCAATACTTGCCTATTCGCCACTTGCGCAGGGACTGTTAACCGGGCGATTTGGAAAAGATGTCTGGTTTTCTGATTCCGATATCAGAAAGAAAAACAAGCTGTTGAGCGGTCCAAACCTGAATCGAGCACTGGATGCGCTCAGGCGCCTCGGCCCAATTGCCGACAAGTACAACGCAACATTGGGGCAGCTTGCTCTAGCCTGGCTGATCGCACAGCCGCAGACATCTGCCGTTGTCGGCGCGCGTAAGGCAGAACAAGCAATACAAAATGCAGCCGCGGTCAATTTTGAACTGGATCCCGATGACATAATAGATATAGATGCCATGGGCAAACGTGTCACCGATCACCTTGATGCCGATCCAGTCATGTGGACATCGTAATTCTAACAAAACATTTTACAGAATCGAATATAAGGAATTAGTAATTCAAGAGGAATATAATTTAGTTATGGCAACAGTAAACATCTCCATTATGCTGAAACCCGCGCTTTTAGATGCTCAGGGCCGCGTTGTACAGGGAGCTTTAAGCTCGTTAGGCTACGCTGAAGTAACCAAGGTTCGCGTCGGAAAAGAAATCGTTTTGGAACTTCCCGATTCTCCCGACTTAGAGTCGAAAATCAAGGATATGTGCGGAAAGCTTTTAGCTAATCCGGTAATCGAAGACTACTCGTACGAAATTCAACCTTCGTCGGAATCCCGATAGAAAGGATTACACATGAAATTCGGCGTCTTACAATTTCCAGGCTCCAACTGTGATCAGGATGCGTATTTTGCGGTACAGGATGTACTCGGTCTTCCTGTGGAATATCTTTGGCATCAAGATACCGATCTGAAAGGTTCTGATGTAATTATTGTCCCCGGAGGCTTCTCGTTTGGAGACTACCTGCGGTGCGGAGCTATTGCGAATTTCTCGCCGATCATGGGAGCGGTGAAAGAATTCGCGGCAGCGGGAGGTTTAGTGGTAGGAATTTGCAATGGCTTCCAAGTTCTTTGCGAAGCACATCTTCTTCCCGGCGCACTTGTACGCAACGATGGACAGTTTTTTGTCTGCAAGCATGTCAACCTTCGAGTTGAAAACGCAGCAACACTGTTCACTCGTGGCTGCACAGGGGGACAAATTCTTTCTATTCCTGTCGCCCACGGCGAAGGTAAATATGTCTGTGACGATTCAACTTTAGCGTCATTAAAAGAGAAGAAGCAGATCATCTTCCGTTATGCTGAAGATCATGACAACCCGAACGGTTCAACTGATAATATCGCGGGAATTGCCAACGAAACGTTCAATGTTTTCGGATTAATGCCCCACCCTGAACGTGCAGCAGATGCCGACCTTGGATCAAGCGACGGTTTATTTTTGCTGAAATCGCTTCTGCAGGGGATTAAATAGCGGCATGCGCATACAGATTGTTCAGGAGCAGAGCGCCCTTGATCTTCCACTGCCGACTCATGCCACACCAGGGTCTGCCGGTGTAGATCTTTATGCGAATGTGACTGATCCGATAATCTTACAGCCAGGTGAACGTGCTGCTGTTTCCGCCGGTATATCCATTGCAGTCCCAGAGGGTTTCGAAGCCCAGGTACGGCCGCGCAGCGGTCTTGCCAGAAAATTTGGGATTTCAATGGTGAACACGCCTGGCACCATTGACTGTGACTATCGCGGTGTAGTCCACGTCCTCTTAATCAATTTGGGCAGCGAGCCGTTCACAGTCAATCGGGGTGATAGAATCGCACAGATGGTAGTGTGTCCGGTGACACGGGTAGAATGGGATATACAGACTACGTTGTCCGAAACAATCCGAGGTGTTGGCGGTTTCGGACACACAGGCAGATAGCTAGGTAAATGGAGCCTTCGTCCAACGAATCGGTGATCGATTTTAAGGGGCAGCAAGTGCACGGCGTTTTTCGATCAGAACCGACAGAATTAATTAACCGCAGCGACTTAGTCCATCCCGTTCCAGGAACAGGTAAGGATGAATGCTATGTAATGCTTGCCCAGGTGAATCTGCTTCGCATACGAAAGCAGACAATGTCGGCACTTGAGCTTTGCGAGACAGTACTTGCAAAATGGCCGCTGCGAGCCGATGCTCACTCTTTAATGGGTGATATTTATCAGGAACTCGGGCGAGTTGACGATGCTATATTGCGGTACTGCAGGGTGCTGGAGCTAGATCCCAAGAGCAAGGCGAACAGCCAAAAGCTATCGGAAATGGTGCGCCTTAAGAAAACTCAGATCGGACCCACTAGTATACCAAACCCAAAGCGAGGCGGTCTGCGAATTGACCGATTTGTCCGCGCAGCAATACTTGCGATGGCGACCTTGATGCTTGGAACGATTATGATGGCACCAATCATTTTTAATCGCAGAAAAAATCCACAGCCCGACTTCTCACCAACAACTGTCGATAAGCGGATCAATCTCAGTCCTATTATGCTTGAACCGCTGCAGCCTTCTCCGAACCTGCCGACCCAAGAGCAGCCGCCGCCGTCATCAGCAGCCGTTATTCGTGATCCAGCAGAACAAGCCATTGTCGATATCATGAGTAATGATAAGGTTTTGCTGCAGCAAGGCATACAGGTACTGGATGCTCAGGAAGACCCGGCATCAAATGGCTTTGCCATCACTTTTTTAGATCGACCGTCGTCAAGCACCGCGGTAACCAAGTTGAATTTGCTGCGGAACAGCCTGATTGTCGCGCAATCGGCAAGCGATCGATTTGGTCAGCGTGATGTACGACAATTTACTGTTCGCTGCCTGTTGTTAAACTCACCCAATTCGAATTTGCCCAACGGCATTGCTACTCCCATTTCGGGAACACTCACCTTGTCTTTCGTGGGAACAGTACAGCGATCCGCCGTGCCACAAGCTGCAGTAAATACGGCACAGTATACTGCCGATCAACTGGCGGCCTACTTCAGCGCCCCGTGGTGGGCACCGGACATTAGCTAAGATGCAAAAAGCAACATAATTAGCCTGTACTAGGTCTTGTGGTTGACGCTATTAATTTAACAACTGTATAATGTTTGTATTATTTTTCACAAAGTCGCTTATGATCGTGCGGCAGATCGTCAACCGTGAATACTTCCCCAAAAGTCCCGATACCGACACTGGAAAGACTGGCAACTTATCTCAGGTATCTCTTAGACCTCGAGGCTTCTTTTGTTGACACTATATCGTCGACAGAGGTCGAAAAGCAAACTGGAATTAACGCGGCGCAATTCCGTAAAGATTTATCCTATTTTGGTGAATTTGGTAAACCCGGGGTCGGCTATAACGTTATCGACTTGCAGTCCAGAATTGCAAAAATATTGCGGGTTGACCACGACCAGCCTGTTCTAGTTTTTGGTGCTGGGAACCTTGGATCAGCCTTGGTTGGATATCCCGGACTAGCTGAGCAGCATTTTAAGGTTGTCGGCGTATTTGATCAAAACCCACGAAAGATCGGACAAAAACTCTTCCAGATTGAAATTACAGATATTGCGCGTATGAAAGAAGTAAACTCGGTTCTACAGGCCAGAATAGGCATAATTGCTGTGCCCGCACATGCTGCCCAATTAGTAGCAGACAGTGCAGCACTAGCCGGCGTCAATGCGCTGCTTAATTTCGCGCCAATTATACTTAAGGTTTCAGATCGAGTAGTCGTACGCAACGTTTCGTTCATTCAGGAGCTTGCGGTGATGTCCTATCAATTGGCTTTAGATCCAGTGAAGTAACAAACAGGGTTATCACGAGCAGGCCATGCGGCATACAAAAAGGAGCACCACATGACAGATTTTCGAATAGAAAAGGACTCTATGGGCGAGTTCAATGTCCCAGCTGACGCTTACTATGGGGCACAAACCGCACGTGCAGTAGCAAACTTTCCGATTTCTGGAATACATTTTCCTCGTCCGCTCATAGAAGCAATCGGTGCAGTGAAGTTTGCTGCCGCAGAAGTAAACTTCCGCAAAGGCCTGCTGGATGAGAGACGTAAGTTATTAATCCAATATGCCGCTGCCGAAGTAATAAACGGTAAGCTTGATGCGCAGTTCGTTGTGGACATTTACCAAACAGGTTCGGGCACATCCAGCAATATGAACGCCAATGAGGTCATTTCAAACCGGGCCATTGAATTCGCAGGCGGCACAATAGGATCGAAAGATCCGGTGCACCCAAACGATCATGTTAACAAGAGCCAGTCATCCAACGATGTTATCCCAACGGCGATGCATGTCGCTGCCGCAGTTGTTCTTAACAGAGACCTCATTCCGGCCCTGAAGGACCTGCATTCGGCATTAAGAGACAAGGCTGAAGCTTGGGATTATATTGTCAAGATTGGGCGGACACACTTGATGGATGCTACGCCCATCCGCCTAGGCCAAGAGGTGTCAGGCTGGGCTCGCCAGGTGGAGTTCTCAATTGACCGGCTTAATTCTGTCCAGCCGCGTTTGCTCGAACTAGCCATCGGCGGAACGGCGGTAGGAACGGGCATTAATTCTCCTGTCGGCTTTGGCAGTGCAGTCGCCGCAGAGCTTGCGGCAAGATATTCGCTTCCATTTGTCGAAGCCGCTAATCATTTTGAGGCGCAGGGATCTCAGGACGGTCTTATTGAGGTCTGCAATCAGCTGTCGACTGTCGCGACTTCGCTGCTGAAAATAGCCAACGATGTCCGCTGGCTATCGAGCGGTCCACGCTGCGGACTTGGTGAACTATCTCTACCGGCAGTTCAGCCGGGATCATCGATTATGCCAGGCAAGGTAAATCCTGTCATGGCGGAACAGCTGATCATGGTCAGTGTACAGGTTATCGGGAACAGCGTTACCGCCTCTCTTGCCAATACGCACGGCAACCTTGACCTGAATGTGATGCTGCCCGTGATTGCACGAAACACATTGGAGTCGCTCACGTTTCTTGCCGCCTCTGTCAGAGCATTCACGCAAAAGGCCATTGTTGGCCTTGTTGCGAATGTCGACCGCGCGGAATCTCTTGTTGAGTGGTCGATGAGCATGGTTACATCTCTCGCTCCTGTTATCGGCTATGACGCCGCCGCTAAGCTTGCAAAGCGAGCAGTTGAAGAAAAGCGAACTGTGCGAGATATTTGTGTCAGCGAGGCAATCCTGCCCGCAGAACAATTGGCGGATCTATTAGATCCACGCAAAATGACCGAGCCTGGCGTCGGTGCAGGCGGCGAATAAATTACGCTGTTCGGATAAAGGAGACTTCAGATGTCTAACGTAGTACGAGTTATCGTTTGGGATGAAAACAGACAGGATGTTCCCAAGGATATCTACCCAAACAATTTGCGGGGCGCCATTGCTGATGCGCTTAACGCCGGGGGCAACGGTGAAATTGAAGCCGCCACCGCGAATATCGATGATCCCGATCAGGGCATTACAGCTGAAAAGCTTGCCGGCGCAGACGTCCTCATTTGGTGGGGCCACGCGAGGCACCATGAGGTAACGGACGAAACTGCGGCATTGATAAAGAATGCCGTCCATAATGACGGCCTTGGTTTCCTGCCACTGCACTCAGCCCATTATTCGAAGCCGTTTAAGGCGATACTATCAGCAAACGGCCATCTTAAAGGAGGCTGGCGGGAAAACCATGATCCGGCCGACACGGAAGAAATCACTGTCGCCGCTCCTAAACATCCGATAGCGGAAGGCATTACCGATTTTGTCTTGCCACAGGAAGAGATGTACGGGGCGCCATTTGATGTGCCTCCCTACAAGGTGGTGGTGTTCCAATCCTATTTTCCGAGTGGCGGGGAGTATTTCCCGTCATTCGCGACGACTGTCGGCAAAGGTATAGACCCTGATTTTGCGTCAGGAAACGGAAATGGACATAATCAGGGCGACGGCAAAGGAAGGGTATTCTACTTCAGGCCGGGACATGAAACTTACCCAACCTATAACTATCCTGTAGTGCAAAAGATCTTACACAACGCTGTTTTATGGCTAGCCGGGAAAAAATAGTCTGGGAATGGCGGAGAGGGCTGCATTGGCACCCTATCCGCCATTAGCCTGTGTAACCTGAGCCGCAGCAGTCCTTGGGCTAAGCCATGAAAGGCTTGGCAGCGCCGCGGGTCTGCTGAAAGACATGGCGTTTACCTTGTTCAGGTAACTGTAGGAAGATCCGTAATTCGTCACTCCCCCATACGAGAAGAGAACTATTCCTTTAATACCGAGCTGGCGAGCGATCGCGATCTTCGCATTTGTGCTCTCTGCTGATATGTGCCAGCTTCCAAGGCCGGCATAACAATAGCGTCCATACTCGTGCGCCGTCACTTCCGCATCCCTGAGCTGACTGCCTACAAGCTGGGTGCTGTCGTTGTATGCCATTGGAACAACGACATCAATCAATCCCTCTTTCAGCCATTCTTTCCAGTCCTGCCCGCGAGCATTGTACGCATCCTCCGCGTTGGCAAAGACTGCAGCGGATACAACGACCCATGGTTTTGATGCTTTCACGTCGTGCGAAATGCTGCGAACTAGGTCTGTAACCTGATCACGGCGCCATGCCGCCCAAGCTTTAGGATAAGCATGAACATAAGCAAGTGTGTCTTTTTGAGTATTTATATGGCTTGCCGAATCAGGATCGACTGTGTTCATATAGGCTGCAAAACTGTCTAATGCCGATGATGAATAATCGTAATATTCGCTTGGATAGCGAACATAGTCAAAATGGATACCGTCTATATCGTAATTCCTGACAACTTCCATGAATACGTCATGGATGAACTGCCTTGCCTGTCCATTGGCAGGAGACAAAAACGCCCCCTCTGTAGCATCTGTCGGAGTAAACGAAATATTTCCACGGGAATCTCTTACCAGCCAATCAGGATGTGAATTGACCACATGGATAGGGCTGGATGGCATTTTCGGGGATCCCCACACGTAGAAAGTGTTCAGCCATGCATGCACCTGTATCCCATCAGCATGTGCATCGGCGATAACTGTAGCGAGTGGGTCAAAAGTTGTCGGCTGCCCGTCAAGGACTGTTGATCGAGGCTCAAGAGAGGAATTGTAAAGAGCATCCCCCCTCCCCCTCACCTGGACGAAAAGTGCGTTGAATCCGTATTTTCGCGCTGTTTCGACAACGTTTGCTATCTTCTTTGGCGAGGTCAGGCTGTCGCGAACGACCCACATTGCCCTTACTTCGCTTGGTGGGCATGGGGTAAGCGAGAGCGCGACGTGGCGAAGAGGCGTGCGAAAGAATGCACCTCGGCTTGTTACGTTATAAGCTCGCCGCATCCTTACAGTACGCTTAGCTGCATGGCTATGATAAGAACGTGCATGCGCCGATGACGACAATCCAAAAAACACGGTTAGAAGCGCTGCCGCAACAAGCACGGCGTATCGAAAACTTTTCATCCAGGGTCTTACCTCGTACCACTTACCGAAGCTATAAATTAATGCCATTTATTCTTAATCGGAATTTACACCCGATAAAGTCAGCCGCCCGCCTACACAAAACCATGCGGAGCACAAATATTTCAAAATACTCCGTTACGCTGGCGTGTTCCGTGTTAATTTCCAGTTCCAGATTGATTGTCTTTTCCGGAGCATCAACTCGCAGGTAGGACTTCTGAACCGCATAATTAACTCGATCATGAATATCGAACTTTGTAGGATCCGGATTTTGTACACGGGTAAAGTGTACATCCGATTTATCTGCAATAATCACCGCTGCTGAGGGTGCCGAAATAGGTTCGCCATCGGGCTCTTCGTGATTCCCAATTGCTCCTATAATTGTCGCGATTTCATTAGGAGACATATTCATTTTGCTCAGGAGGTCATAGGCGATCATCGCTCCAGCCTCCACATGCCCTACCCGGTTTACCACGCATCCAATATCATGCAGGTATCCAGCAATTGCCGCCAGTTCCGCGTCACGTCCGCTAAGTCCCAAATTGGTTAACACAGTGCGAGAGATAGTGGCGACAATTCCGGCATGACGATGTCCGTGTTCAGTGTAGCCAATCGCCTTCATTTGTTCGTTGGCACGTGTAATGTATGTTCTAACACGTGCATCGTGTCGAATTTCCTTGAGCGTCACCAAAGAAAGCGGTTCGGATTCCAAAAGCGGGGTAACTATATTCATCTGTGTTTCCGATTATTCCAGTCCAGTTAATGTTTTAACGAGAAATTATCTTCGACCTTAAGCCCGGTGAACTCAATAGGACATTGCCAAAATCCGGATTCCTCCAGGTGATTTTGGTCTCCGCATATCCATCAATATTTGTAACTACATCCGACGCTGCGAGAACTCCACCGCTGGAGACGATATGTACCTTGACACTTGGGCATGGCATTCCGGTGTTTGTGAATGCACCAATGACCAATGACTGCGAGAGCGGAATGGCTGGATCGGCATCCACAAGCTTACCAGATAATGTTGATTGGGGCACTGACTTGAGCGATGATGTTACAAAGATTGGCGCTTGAACAAGAGTCCCGTTGTAAATCGCATTTACGACGCCTTCACCCGCCTGCAATGCAGTCAAAACCCCGTTCTGATTAATGTACGCAACCCCTGCTCCTGCTGCCCCGCCCCATAGGACGGACCGATCTCTGGTAATTATGCCTGATTTGCCTGCTGTTATACCAAGTTGCACTGTTTGCCCAACAACTATTGTATTAGGTATGTTTGTGATCGATAGGATCGGCGAAACTGGCGGAAACTGGACCAAGGTTGGCTGCCCAGGCGCTGACGTAGCTTGGCCAAAGTCAGTAGAAAACACACATATTGCATCCGCCACAGGCCGTTCCAGACCTGTCGCCGCAATAGAATTCATTACCATACCCTTGACCGCCATAGTGGTTGAGCCACCGCCATCAAGATTTATCGCGTTAACCGCCCCGTACCGGAGCATGATTTTTGCAAGGCCGGCAAGCGATACTCCCTTGCTAAGCTGCTGTCTCCCATCAACGGTAAGGAGAAGAAGCTTTCCGTCCGCTGTCACTCCTGTAGCGGTTCTGGGGTTAAGACCCGTTATAAATGAATCTTCAAAGCCCTCCTGCTTGGCATCAATGTCAACTTTACCGTTTACGATTAGATTAGGTCCGCCGCCGACAACTTCACGCATGGTCGCCCATTTATATGCGACAGAATACGCAGACGGATCACGCTCTATCGGTAAATCATCAGCATTTCGTGGTAAGGACGCAAGTTTAACAGCATCCGCCAAATTCGGAGAGGGCGAAATACTACATACAATCTCTGCCTTTTCGCCCGGATGGAGGTTTGTAGTTAAGTAGCCGGCAGCCTGTCCATTGGGCAGCGCCGCTAGTACTACGCCGTCAGCCGGTATAGCAGCGGCACTAGAACCATCGGTAATAATCGAAGTCACCGTCCCAGTCTCGAGTTTGGACGGTCGGAAAGGGAGATTAACACCGGTCAATACGACTTGAACACAGCCGGGCCGGATACCGGTGCGAGGCCCATAGGTCGGGGTAAAAACAACCAGATCACTGGTATCAGTTCGACTGACCATTCGATCAATACCGGTAACGCTGGTAAGCAAGCCGGATTCGTTTTGCAGCTCCCCAAGAAAACCTAGAGTATCAAACATTATCGTTCGGCCGTCTGATCCAATCCCCATTACCGACCTGCCGGCATATGGTTCGGAGTAAATAGCCCCGTCCCATACTGCAGCGCCTAACGGATCGCCGGTATAGGGAAAGTAGTCACCATTAACTGCTGCCACAGCGCCGTGACGCTGACCGATATCTCTTACATTCGCTCGGCCCTGCGTAATATCGCCGCTCGGGCCCGTCAGCGTATCCTGTCCGGGAATTACCTCGATATGCACACCGGGAGCAGAAGGAGTAACTGTAAGGACATGTATAATTAACGGCGGATCAGAGTCGATTTCCTCTGTAAGTGTTATTCCGGGCGCAATAGGCTTAATTGTAACTGAAGCGCAGACGTAAGGAGCAAAGACGACACCTGCAACAATTATCAGTGATAAAAGCGCAAAGCACAACGTGATCCTAGTTGAAATTAAGCGGGAATTGACATTAGTCATGAGCAAGCTGCCAATCGATGGGATCAATTCCATGATCATACATGAAAGTGTTCACTTTTGAAAATGGTCGGCTGCCAAAAAAACCGTTGCGGGCGGAAAAGGGAGATGGATGTACAGACTCAATTACGCAATGCTTCGTTTGATCGATGAGGCCGCGCTTCTGCTGAGCATACTTTCCCCACAAAATAAAGGCGATAGGATGATCGTCCATCGAGAGCGATCTAAGGATTTCGTCAGTAATTCTCTCCCAGCCACGGCCTTGATGCGAGCCCGGAGTATGCGCTCTCACAGTCAGAACACTGTTGAGCATAAGAACCCCTTGCTCCCCCCATTTCGTTAGATCGCCCGATACAGGCGAGACAGCTCCGGTATCATCCGATAACTCCTTGAAGATATTGCGCAGAGATCGCGGGATAGATAGGCCGTTACGGACACTAAATGCTAATCCATCAGCTTGCCCGTCGTCGTGATAAGGATCCTGACCTACTATAACAGCTTTGACCGCAGTGCGGGCAGTCACATTGAAAGCACGAAAAATGTTGTCTTCGCTTGGAAACACCGTCGCTTGCGATCTCTCGCCCGCCACATAGGCCTGGACTTCCGACCAGGCCGATAAAGACGTTAAACTCCGAAAAAGGGGATGCCAATCGGCGTTGATTGACGATTCTTCGAACATCTACCTGGAGGCAATCCTAACAATTGCAGCCCGACCGGTTGATGCTGTGTCGAGTGGCGCTTTTGACTCAATAATGTGAAAGGAAAGCAAACCAAGTATCAGTATGCCAAGAACGATTCTGTAGATGATGAAGGCAGTCGTGCTATGTTCCTTCATAAATCCAAGGAACCAACGGATAACAACATAAGCAAACAGGCCGGCGATTATGGCTGCAAGAAAAGGCAGACCGAGATTATGTGTCAGATGCTCCTTATGGACTACCTGATAGATCTTAAAGAGACCTGCTGCTGTAATTGATGGAATACTGAGCAGAAAACTAAATCGTGCAGCACTTTCGCGATCAAGCCCTTGAAACAACCCCGCAGTAATCGTAACGCCGGAGCGTGACGCTCCCGGAACCAGCGCAAGAACCTGGGCAAGACCAATAATAAAGCTTTCCCGAAAGGTTATGTTTTCCAGCGACGTGTTCTTAGGACCAGTCTTTTCAGCCCAAAATAAGACACCTGCAAGAGCTATCAAACTGCCGGCAATAACATACAGACTGCGAAAGTCTTTGTCGATTTTGTGCTGCAACAGAACCCCAAACAATATAATCGGCAGCGTTGCGATAACAACATACCAGCCAAGCTTTGCATCAATATCGTCCTTCGGCAGTTTCATAGGATTCGGATGCCGAAAGATCCCCTGAACATATCGGACCAGGTCGTTTCGAAAATAGATAATTATCGCAACGACCGGACCGAGCTGTACAATCGCCGAAAAAGCGGCTCCCGGATCGTTACCAAAAAGAAGTTGCGGCGCTATCGCCATGTGGGCAGTGCTGCTGACGGGAAGAAACTCAGTCAGGCCCTGCAGCAATCCAAGAACGATTGCCTCTGGGTAGCCGAGCACGGGCGCATGGAACAAGTTGGAGTCCTTTCAGCTTAGTTGTTTGGGGTCCAACAACGATAGATCTGTAGCGTCCATAGATGCCGGGATCGCCGTGTTGAGAACTGGATAAGCCCTTCATTCTGCAATCGGCTCATCACATCCATATTATCCTTAAATTCCTGGCAAAATGGAACTTCGATTTGCTCAACGATTTCAACATTACCGCCGAATGCCCGTTGTGCCGCTTCGAGTGTCCTTTTCGTGCTGGAGATTGTTCCCGTAGGATAATAAAGAACTCCGCCCGGATTCAGATGAGCTCGTGCACCATCCAGCATCTTAACAATCTGGTCCGCACCGTCGTAACCGCCTGTAGGAATCGAGTCGGGGTACCAGGGTGATAAGCGAGACACCTCATCTACGACGCCGGAGACATCGCTGATGATAACATCGTATTTCTTTGATCCAATTGGCGAATAGATATCACCGGTGAGCGCGGTAATACGATCAGAGACACCATTCCGTGTGGCATTACCCAGAACTAATTCCCGAGCCTCTGCCATTACATCAACAGCGTCAATATGCGACGCGCCCATGAGAGCAGCGAGGATCGCTAGGCCGCCGACGCCGCAGCCAAGTTCCAGAACCGATGCCCCTTCTGGAATACGAAGGGCTTGCCCAAGCAACTTACTGGTAAGGGTAGGCTGAAAGACCGTGTCATTCACTTCAAGCTGAATGCTGCGGTTAGCCAAAATATATTCGCGTACATTGCTGGTGGTTTCTAGCATTTTGATACCAGTACTTTCAGCATATCACCGAAAAAACACATTGAAAAAAAACAAGCGCTTTGAAGACGCTCGCATGGAGCCTTCGGCCGACTCAATACCATCGTTTGAATTCCTTTTAACCTGACCACGATGCCGGCTAAGATTTGATCCTCGGCCTTAACGCTAAGAGCCCATTGACGTTCGACACCACGGCAGCTAATGCTGCGGTATGAGCAATCGTTTCTGAAGCGGCCCTGCTTTCGGCATTTCGAATAAGGGCAGTGATTTGATATAACTGCAGATGATGGTCAAAATATGAACAGATGATCGTCCAATCATATTCTGCCGGTCTTAACATGTATCCTACCTCATAGTAGAGTAATTCGCGCCTCAAATACTTCGATTATCTATAATCGTACAGCGTTAACATCCTTGCCTCACAATTTTGGTCCTGCCTATTGTCACAGTTAGACAGAGATTCTCATCGATATACGAAACGATATCAATCGTTAATATCGAGGTGGAGGAGAGACCTGAGCGGCAGTATCCGAGACTGGCACCTCAGGACGAATACACTGAGCAACATAAAGATAGACGAGCAGGCCAGATACTGAGTTAAGCGTAAAGGAAGCAGCTAGAAGCTCGGTAAGCTCTTCTTCTGTAAATCGGAAGTAAGGAATGCCGCCATCGTGCTCTCCTTCCTTGTCCTTTGTAAAGCGAGAATACTGGTATGCCGAAATTACAACCGTGCTGCCAGGCTTGACAGTGCGGCTAATCTCAGAGAGCGCCTTCTTCCGCAATTCATCGGTTGGAATATGTTCAAGAACCTGGCAGGACAAAGCACGATCAAACAAACCATCTTTAAGCGGTAAATTACAAAGATCGGCCTGTATTAGGTGAAAATTCTTCAAGCCCGAAGCTTCAAGTTTGATCTCGTTTTCCATTAGAGATTTAAGAGAAAAGTCAACAGAAACCAATGACTTAACCTGTTTGGCTAGTTTTTCGCTCATTCGACCAGTGCCGCATCCTGCTTCTAATAGAGACTGGGAGGAATTAAGGTCAAGCTGGTTAAATGTAAATGGCATTTCGACCAGCCCAAAGAGCATGAGAGGAATATTCGAGTCATATTCTTCGACCTGCTCATCTCGTGCTTCCATTTCCTGCTGTTGTGCGGCAGCCAGATGCTTTGGAAGAAGCTGTGGTATTCGCCTCCGAATGACGAAAGACCTGCCACAGCCTAGGCATTCGAGCATTCCATTAACGACCTCGTTTTTGTCAACAGAGGACGGATCCCCTTGAACAAGTTTGATAGATTGTCGGCAGTCGGGGCAGACAATGATAGAAAGTAGCGAAGTTCTCACGCCTCCATCATACCCCTTCAATAAATGTTCCAATCAACTGCCGGTCTAATCACCGGGTCCGAACACCTTTTGCCACCAGGCGCGCGCTATGGCAATGGCAGATAGCTACAGCAAGCGCATCAGCAGCATCGTCAGGTTTTGGATCCTCCTTGAGGCCTAAAATACGCTTGACCATCCACTGAACCTGCAGCTTATCGGCAGAGCCTACGCCTGTGACCGCCTTCTTGACTTGCGGGGGCGTGTATTCCTCCCATGATAACTCCTTCTGGGCAATTGCTAAAAGGATTACACCAATAGTGCGCCCAACAGTTAACGCAGTAGTTTCATTTTTGTTAAAAAACAATCTTTCTGTGGCGACGGAGTCAGGCTGGTAAAGTTCGAGCAGCGCTACGGTCTCTTCGTAGATTCTCTTGATTCGTAATGGGGGGGACATTCCTGCGGGGGTAGAAATTACGCCATATTTAATAGGAATCAGCTTCCCGCCGTGTACCTCTTCCACCACTCCATATCCTGTAGTTGCGGTGCCCGGATCAAATGCCAAGATAATCAAAACATTTCCACGGGCTTACCTGTGCGGCAGGATTCGTATGCCGCGAGCACTAACGAGACTGCTTCCTTACCCGCTTGACCATCCACACGCGGCTTTCGTCCAGTGTTGACCGACTCAATAAAGTCTGCAATCTGTGCGCGGTGCGCATCGCCCCAGGTCGATGTGACCAAATCGGTAAGAAGTGTCTTTTTAGTTTCTGCCGCACGCGTACCACCCTGTGCGACATCAATGGCGTGCCCGGCTATTCCCTCAGCAAGCAAAATGTCAATATCTTCACCGTCAGGCGCTCCGTCTGCGAATTCAACTGACGCCAGGGCGTCGCCTTGGATAACAATACTTCCCTTGGAACCATGTATGTTGAGTTGGGCGGGAAACCCTGGATACACTGAAGTAGACGCAGACAAGTTGCCGACTGCTCCGCTCTTAAATATCATTGTTGCGCAGATAACGTCCTCGACTTCGATTCGCTGATGGATAAGTGTTTTTGAGACAGCATACACTGAGTGTACTGGGCCCATTATCCATCGCATTAAGTCTACCGTATGAATGCCCTGGTTTATTAATGCGCCGCCGCCGTCCAGTTCCCACGTGCCGCGCCAATCACCCGAATCATAATATTCCTGGGAGCGATACCATTTCACCTGCGCTTCGCAAAGTACTAAAGAGCCAAGATGCCCGTTGGTTACTATTCTATGGGCATATATGGAAGCAGCATCAAACCGGTGTTGTGAAATGACACCAAGGGCCATTCCGGTCTCTCGGCCGGCATTCTCAAGCTGCATAACGGCGTCCAGGCTAACATCCATCGGTTTTTCGACCAGCACGGGACACCCCGAGCGCATCGCTGCTATACCAATTTTCGCATGCGTTCCGGACGGAGTACACACCGTAACGACATCGACTGCGGGATCCTTCAGCAGCGCCGGCAGGCCGCTATAAGTATGTTCCGCTGTAAGACCATGGCGTTGCGCGAACAATGTGGCACGTTCCGGAATAATATCGCAGCATGCGACCAGCTGCGCGCTAGGCAGCTGAGCTATCGCATCCGCGTGTGTTGCAGCGATTGTGCCGCAGCCGACGATACCAAACCTCAGTATTCTCGTCATTTGGAAACTGGCGTTTGCCCTTGATTTGCGCTGTCAGAGGAGACCGTACCGTTCTGATGCGGAGTAAACTGCAATGCTCCCACGTATGTTGTGCTGGTCACAGTAGAAACATGCAGCTGCGAACTTGGCTGAGCGTCGGCTGACACTGTTGAAGCCGCAGACTGTAGGTCGCCGGGTGCTGATGGAGCAGGCATGACCATTCCGGGAGTGTTCGAAGCACCAGTTG
>Ga0224527_1000799_pt1 | contig 18706 bp, 13 predicted proteins | sample CBST0metaG_FD_179882 | JGI IMG/M metagenome (GOLD analysis project Ga0224527, IMG submission 179882) | Peat soil microbial communities from Stordalen Mire, Sweden - C.B.S.T0 | ecosystem: Environmental > Terrestrial > Soil > Wetlands > Peat | place: Sweden: Norrbotten County, Stordalen Mire... | reverse complement strand
GTGGAAGATCGACCATGCCCGCAACTGAACCCACTGCAGAATTCCGCATAGCAAACGGCATAGTACATGGACTTCAGATAGCGCTCACCTCATTTCTCAGGAGTTGGTTTCTACGGTTTCTTCATCCGCTTGCTGGCTCCCTTCAGTTTCACAAGCTCCGAAGGGTTACTCTGTACGCCCATCAAATTCCACAGCATGGCCCGTTTGAAAAGCAAATGCAAAAGTGCTCCCACGTGCCCGTGCGTCTTTGGCGACAACGGTAGGGATTTCAGCCACTCAGAGATTTCGAGTGCCTTGATTTCATGGATTGACGTGTTCCCCCACTTAGGCCAGATGTGCGTTTTTAGGTTGCTTCGATAGCTGGCAGCAGTGCTCCAGGAAAAACCGTCGGTGATGGAGGTTTTTCCCGGCGGCTGCGTGGCGATTTCCTCCAAACGCTCCTCCTTTATGAATCGGTCGATGACCAATCCCAAGGTAGGCTTGTTGTGCGCCTTGAAGGCTTTCGGATCGTTGATTCGTAGTACGCCCTCTTGCAGACGGACCCGGGCTTTAGTTTCGGTTGGATACTCCAATGCACTGAGCGTTATCTGGCACATGGGACTTCCCGGCTCCGAATGTTCGCGGAACCTGTATTCCCAAATCTCAGCTCCAGATTTGCGCCGTACTTTTCGCAGACTTCCTTTTTGATACCGATTGCGCGTGAAATTCAAGATGCTATCCTGATCACTTCACGCGAAACGGCTGGCTGAAATGATTGTGCTGTGAACGCATCCATGAGGTCAAGTGCGACTCTTGTCAAAGCCACTCCAAACGGGCGAACGGACATCATCAATGCATATCTGCTGCAAGGTCATCCTCTTCCGCAAACCGATTTCCCTTTCTTCAACCCACAGCCAACCATTCAATGCACATAGGGCGAGCATCGTGGGGCGATTCAGTCCAATCCATTTTTAACGCACCGGCCCGGCGCTCGGCATCTGCGATGTCCCCGAGCAGCTTGCGGCGCCGTGTCGGTGCGCTAAAAATGCTCTGCATTATGTACTGCAGCACATAATGCAGGGTTTGACAAGCTTTATAAAAACGGGACCATTCAGGAAGCTCCTTGTTTGGCGCATATTCACCGCGAGTTCTATGACCTGATTGAGGCGCATAGGTCGCCGATCGCCATCGAAGCGGTGGAACACATCGCCGCGTTGTGTGCGATTGAAAAGGAGATTCGCAGACGGCCTCCAGAAGCACGGCAAAAAGTGCGCACCGAAAAAGCACGGCCACTGCTGGATGCAATACACACCTGACTGGAAGAGTCTTTGGAAAAGCTATCTCCCAAATCTGTCACTGCGGGCGCGATTCGCTATGCGCTGGCGGTTGGCAAAACCCTTCACGATGAAACCTACTCGGACGAAATCAACAACCCTTCCACAACATAGAGCCAACTCTTCGCATAGGTCGTGTCCCACTTGTAAATCTGTGGACACGACCTCCCACAATTGCAGGAACCATCGATATGCGTCAATACGGCCCTCCGTAGACGCTTACGATTACCGCGCTGTGCGAGCGTACTACAGCGTGTGAGAAGTAGCAGGAAGTAGATGTATTTCCTCGCGGACCAACGTCGATCATTATGTGCGAGCTAAATCCAGCAACCTTCACAATCCCAACCTGCACAGAGGTCTTAGTATATGAAGGTCTTCATGCAGAACGCGCTTCCGCCCGATTTCTCGAACTCCGATGTGTCAACAAGAACAGGGATCAACATTTCCGCGCCAAGGATGTCCTCTAAATGACGCGTCATGTGCGGGGTAATGTAATGCCCGCTAGTGACAATTCCATTGGCTGTAAATCGAAGTGCTTCTTCCTCGGTCAATTCATACATCCGTTTCCATGAGCTGTATAAACGATCCAGTGATTCACTGGAAAATGCACCTGGGTAGATAAGCGCAGCCTCGCCGTTCAATGGCGCTAGACAGGTATCCAAGTGATAAAAGTGGCTACTCACAAGTTGCAAAGGCACTACACCGAATCCTAGTTTATCCATCGCTATGCGAAACAATTCGAGCCCGCGTTGAGTTGTCCGGAAACCATATCCAGCGTAGATACAAGACCGACCCAGGTGCCAAAGCAAATCCCCGTGACCTTCGAGGTATTCGTCACCTAAATCGAGGTTTAGCACTCTATAGCCATTTTTCGCAAACCAACTCACATAGAATGGAACTTCTCTTTGGCGCGATTTGTGCACCATGCGGCTAGGAACAATGAACTTTCCCAGTTCCTCATGAAAGCCAACGAATACCTGATTTGCGGCAAACACCATATCTTCCAGATCAGGAACCGGATCGATCAACTCAATTGAGACTCCGCATCCCTTCAGAACTGCGCAAAGTGCTTCCCATTGAGCTTGCGCCGCTGCTAAATTCACGGAGACATGTTGGATCATGTAAACATTCTTTGAATCGACAACCTTAAAGTACGTAGGACGACAAAGGAGAACCTTATTTGTCATTAGTCACTTTCCAGATCTGCTGTGCAGCAACGAACAGAATTGTACTTGAGCAACCATATCTTTGTTTGCACGCAATTGGCTTTTGTCTAAAAACCAAAGACCAGGACTGTCCAGACAGGGCAAGTGCCCCAATTCAGAGGCCGGGTTCTGTTCTTCTATCCCCACTTGAACAGGAGCATGACGTTAACCTTAACGACTGCAGATCGCTATTTCCAACGTCATGCTCAATGGTTTCGATTTAGAACAGCAACTTTAACGCAAATTGGATTTCGCGAGGAGCATAATTCTGGCTATTTAAAGTGATCTGGCCAAAGGTGCCGCCGTTCGCAACTGAACCATCCTGAAGTGTTGTATCAGGGGTACCCAACGAAGGGTGATTCGCTACGTTGAAGCATTCAGCACGGAATTGGAGCGTCCAATCCTTGAAGATATTAGTGTCCTTCAAAGCCGAGAAGTCGATGTGAGTGAAGTGTGGGCCGTAAATCTGGTTGCGGCGCGCATTGCCCAGAGTATTAGCGGTCTGCTGCTGGAAAGCGTTGAAATTGATCCATTGATTCTTGTTCTGGTTAGCTGGCTTAAGGCTAACGCCGCTAATCTGATTAGGACGATCGCTATTGCCCGCGTCAGGCTGTGTTCCGCTGATGGTTGAAGAGTTGATAACCGTAAAGGGCATTCCAGTTTCCCAAGCGGTTAGGGTATTGACTTGCCAGCCTTTTCCGAGCAGCGCCTTGGCTCCGTTCAGATGTTTGCCCCAGGGCAGTTCGTAGATGATGTTGGCGGCGATGCGATGACGCAGGTCCACATCGCTGTTACCATATTCGAATCGAGGGAGGCCCAGGGCATAAGCTGCGCCGATACCGTCCGCACCTTCATTGCTAAGGCCAGTGATGTTATCCAGCCCGTGCGCCAGGGTGTAGTTCATGTCAATGGCCAATCCGTTCGAGAAACGGCGTTGGAGAAGAGCTTGCAGAGAGTTGTAAATGGAAAAGCCCTCGGTGTCGATCAGGCCGATGGGTCCGATATAGACCTGGTTTGTTACCGAATAGGAGGCGGGCTTGAATGGTTCATAAACCTCAGACGAAATGCCTGCTGCGGCTGCCGCTTGCGCCTGTGCGGGAGTAATGGCATTGATATCGTTCCACACCTGGCCCAGATGGCGACCCATCATGCCAACGTAGCCGAGGGTGAGGACGTTCACTCCAAGTTGTTTTTGCAGGAGCAAGTTGTATTGTTGCAGGTAACTTATGTGAAAGGAGGGCGAAAGGTTGTCGGCAATGCCCGAGTTGTCCATCGGGACATTGTTGGTGTCCAGGGTTGGAACGACGGGGCTCGGCAATCCAGCCGCCAGAGTAATGTAGTTGCCTGTGTAATTGGAGACAAACGGCTGATTCTTCAAGCTGGCTTGGGATGTATAGTTGCTGGGGAAAAAGCTGATGCCGTATCCGCCGCGCGCCACAAGACCGTGACTGAGGTCATAGGCGAAACCTAAACGCGGAGCGAAATTCGTGTAGCGAGTGACAACACCTGCCGTGCGGTTGCTGCTTGAAGCGATAACAAGTTCATCCTTGGAGGGATCGAAATTGGAGATGCGGTTTCCGATTTCGCTGAAGGGCGTCATGATGTCATAGCGAAGACCAGCATTGATCGTCAGCTTCGGGCTCATCCTGATATCGTCCTGCACGAAGAAACCAGATTCCCACATACGATAATGCGGCGCGTCGAATTCGTTGCCGCGCGTCATAAAATCGATGTTACCCATTAGGAAGTTTGCCATGCGGGCTTGCGGAGTGGTGCCGTAGAGTTCTTTGCCTCTTCCAATTCCGTAGTTGTTCTGGGCATTCAGAGCCTGTCGGCGAATGATGGAAGTTCCCATTTTGATATCCTGCCGGGTGCGAGTCCAAGTTACCGTCCCGCTGTATTGGAAGGTATTGTCCACGTCGTCTATGGGCAGGTAGATGCCGTCACCTATTGAGCCGTAACCAGTGACTCTCATCGGCGTCAACGCCGATGCCTGGGGTGCGGTTCCGATGTCATAGCCAAACTTTGCGTCGGCATCCGTACCATAATTGAGCGGATTGGCCTGATTGTCAATACGGAGATAACTAGCTACCAAGTTGATGAGCAGCTTATCCGAAAACATATGCATATAGTTCAACTGGAAGTTGAAGGCCAAGTCTATTGCTTCTCCTGCATAGGCAGTGTAGTCGCCTCCTGGAGCAATGGTTAGTCCCGTGCCATTTGCGTCGTTCACTATGGGAAAGATGCCCGGTGTATCGGTCTTCACACTGTTGTAACTGTAGCGAGCATAAAAGCTGTTTTTTGAATTGAGGATTTGATCCAGGCGGATGTCGAAGACATTGCTGTTTTGCACTCTGTTCTGTGACGTGGTGTAGGAGCAGACTTCACATGTCGAGGTAGAATCCGGCTTTGGGAACAAGTTGAACCAGTTCATGGCAATACTGCTCAAGTTCGCTGCAGTCAGTCCGTAATTGGCCAAGTCGCTATGGACTGGATCGGTCAACTCCTGATACGACGGAGTGTTCGCTGAGTTGTCGGTAGCCACGCCCTGGACTTGGCGCAGACCTTCATAGTCGCCAAAGAAGAAGGTTTTGTCTTTGCGTAGGGGACCACCCACGCTGCCGCCAAATTGATTCTGACGCAGTTCTGATTTCTTCACGGTTTGACCCTGCTCTGGCTGCACCACATTGTTCGTGGCATCCAGCACATCATTGCGAAAGTATTCGTAGACGGTGCCGTGGAATTGGTTACTACCGGACTTTGTAATAATGTTGATAACACCACCTGCAGTGCGGCCTGCTTCGGCAGTGTAGTCGTTAGTCTGTACACGAAATTCGCTGATGGCATCGACCGAGGGACGGATGCCAATGGTGCCGATGATACGCTCGTTGTTGTCGGCACCATCAATCATTTCATTGTTCATCACATCTGACTGACCGTTAACTGAGATTGAAGCGCTCTGCCGACGGTCGTCAGGACGCGAACCGGAGGTCAAGCCTCCTGCAGGACCTTCATTGGCTCCAGCCGTCAACTGCGCTAATTGTACGAAGTTGCGGCCATTGAGAGGTAGATCCTGTACAGTTTTCTCCACCAGAGTGGTAGCCACCGTCGAACTGTCGGTTTGCAGCAGTGGCGTAGCGGATCCCACTTCCACTGTCATTGTGACATCTCCAGCAGTCATTTGGGCATCGATCCGAGCGCGATCACCGGCGGCTACCAATTGATCCATTATGGCAAAAGTCTTGAATCCTGAAGCCGAAATTTCAATGCGATAGTGCCCTGGCATCAGAGAATTTAATAGATAATTTCCGTTGGAGTCAGTTCCTGTTGTATGAACTTTGTTGGTGCTCAGAGAGGTTACCTGGATTTTGGCGTTGACGACAACGGCACCGGTAGTATCGGCTACTGTGCCGAGAATATCTGCTGTGGTGTTCTGCGCCCACAGTCCAATGCTGCCAGCAAGCAGCATCAACGCAAAGAGCAGTCCTGCTCTTGTCGTAGTGCGATGATCTTGCATATTGCCTCCAAATTGTGTTTCTGAATCGCTGGTGAACATTTGAGTCCGAACTCGCTGCTCTGTATGTCCTCTGTGAAAAACGCTCGCACATCAACACCGAGCACTTCGACCGGGCCACGTCTCTGCAAGCGGAAGAAAATCCGCTCCCGCTCCGTTTCAAGCGTTGCGAATGTGCCGCATCGCATCGATCTCTTCAGCCCTTTGTAGAGTTCTGCCCGCACTTGGAGCCATTTTCTTAGCTCCTTGTGCCGGTTCCACACGAGCCTTGCTGATTCTACTGAAGCGTTTCATTACACGCGACTGACCGATACTGGATTGGCAGAAACTATAGACACACATGAGAAGTGATGTCAATAAAATTTTCAAACGTCCATGAGGAATTTTTGGACCAGACGAGCATATCAGGCACAGCGATCCTACATATGTGGCTTAAAATAAATAGCTTATAAATATGCCTCTGCCGCACATCATTGCAAAATCCGATTCCTTGTTCAAGGCTGTGACTCCTCAGAGACGGCCAAGCTACAGTTTCTGAAAGAGCCGTGGTGCGTGTGATTTGAGATTTACATGAATTGATCGAACTTGCACAGTAAGATGCTCTGAGTCAACCTGACTCATACATCGCCGGTCTTGTCGCTTGGACGGCAATCTAAGCATCGTGGTGTAGTCGCGTGAGTGACTGCAAATGACGAACTTGCGTACTTCTTGCCAATCCGGAATAGTTATTAAGTGAAACGATTCGCTCATTATCATGTTTACGATCAACAAGATGGCATTCCGGGCCGCGTCAATTCCGTCCGCTTTCTGGTTGGACCGTGTGTACAGGCGCGAGCAAATGCGATACGATGTTTCGCGTCATGACAAACGTAAGAAATACCATTACTGAAGCGTTTCACTATTTCGGACATGCATTCCTGTTTCAATTTATGCTGGGATACATGCTGGCCGTTGCCGCAACGTCTTTCGGGCAGGTTCCGGCGCCGGACTCACCGGCCATCGAGGCCCAAGCTCGCTCACTGGTGGCTAAACTCACCCTCGAACAGAAGATTCACCTGCTGGCCGGCGTCGATGAATTCTTCACGCAATCGGAACCCGCGATCGGCGTTCCCCGCTTCAAGATGTCCGACGGAACGGTCGGCGTGCGCACCTGGGGGCCAAGTACGGCTTATCCCAGCGGAGTTTCGATGGCCGCCTCCTGGGATCCGGAGTTGACCCGCAAGGTAGGTGCGGGGTTGGGCAAGGATGCACGAGCACAGGATGTCCACTTTCTGCTTGGTCCCGGCGTCAACATCGCCCGTTCGCCTTTGGACGGCCGCAACTTCGAATTCTTCTCCGAAGATCCTTTCCTGAACAGCCGCCTAGTGGTTCCATACATCGAAGGCGTTCAATCTCAGGGAGTGGTTGCGGTGGTGAAACACCTTGCGGCGAATAATTCGGAGTACAACCGGCACAACGTCAGCGCCGATGTGGACGAGCGGACACTTCGCGAGATATATCTGCCGTCGTTCGAAGCCGCAGTCAAAGACGCCCACGTGGACTCGGTAATGGATTCCTACAACCTGCTCAACGGTGTTCACTCCACCCAGAGTGAGTTCCTTAACCTGAAGTTGCTCAAGGGCGAGTGGAACTTCCAGGGAATTCTAATGACTGACTGGGAAGCCATCTATGATTGCGTGGCGGCTGCCAACAACGGTGTGGATCTTGAGATGCCCCGCCCGGACTTTATGAACGCCGCCTGTTTGGTGCCCGCGGTCAAGAACGGCTCGGTAAAGGAGTCCACGATCGACGACAAGCTGGTGCGCTACTTTCGCGTGGCACTGCGCTACGGTTTCATGGACCGCCCACAGTGGGATCCGGCTTATTCGACCTATTCGCTAACTAACCGTGCCGTCGCACTGGATGGTGCCCGTGAGAGCCTGACGCTGCTCAAGAACGAGGGCCATCTTCTGCCGCTCGATGCTGCCAAGGTGAAGACTATCGCCATCATCGGCCCAGACGCGTGGCCCGCGGTTTCAGCCGGCGGCGGCTCCTCGCTGCCCGAGCCTTTCGAGCCGGTCAGCCTCCTCACCGGCATCTCCAACCTGCTTGGTCCCAATGTGCGCATTCTTTATACACGCGGCCTGCCGAGCGTTACCGACGTCTTCGACCAGACCGTGTGGAAGGGCGACATCCAGGAGACCACATACATGAGCAGGGACTTCACTGGAACTTCTGTGGATGACACTCCCCTGGCCATCGACCGCTGGAAGAAGGAGATGTGGAATCCTCAGGACAAGACTCCGCGTAGCATTCGCTACACGGCCACTTACAAGCCTGCCAGGAGCGGGAAATACCTTCTGGTTGCAGCGGCCTCCAGCGAAGACACTTACAAGGTGTTTGTCGATGGCAAACTCGTGCTGGAGCAACTCCACTTCGAGGGGCAGTTTCCACATGCCGTCCCGCTGGATTTGACCGCCGGCCAGAACGCGAAGGTCGTGGTCGAATATCTGCCTTACTCGCCCGGTATTCGCTTCGGACTTGGCATCGTCGATCGAGCGAAGCTGGTCTCAGAGGATGCAAAGAAGTTTGCCTCAGCCGCTGACGTAGCTGTGGTCGCCGTAGGCTTCGAGCCCGTTACCGAAGCCGAGGCCTACGACCGCGCCTTTGCGCTGCCCTGGGGACAGGACGAACTGATCGAAACCGTAGCGGCCGCGAATCACCGCACCGTTGTCACCCTCACTGCCGGTGGCGGCGCGGACCTCCATCACTGGGTGGATAAGGTTCCGGCGCTCCTTGACACGTATTATCCTGGCCAAGAGGGTGGAACGGCCATCGCCGAGGTTCTCTTCGGCAAGCATAACCCGGAGGGCAAGTTGCCGGTCAGCTTTGATCGCAGTTGGGAGGAAAACCCCTCCGCTCCGTATTACTATCCCATCAAGGGCGCGGATACCAGTCTGCACGTCGTCAGGACCAACGGCAAAATCTTCAACTACGTCATCCCCCACGTCAAATACCTGGACGGCCTGATGGTCGGCTATCGGTACTGGACCACCACCGGCAAGCATCCGCTCTTCCCCTTCGGCTTCGGGCTGAGCTATACGACCTTCAGCTTCTCCAACCTGAACGTACCCGCGACGGCCAAGCGTGGTTCAACCGTTCCGGTAAGTTTCGATGTGACCAACACCGGCGACGTGGCCGGTGCGGAAGTAGTCCAACTTTATGTCTCCAACCCCTCCGCCAAGGTTCCGCGGCCGGAGCGTGAATTGAAGGGCTTTGAAAAGGTCCGCCTTGCGCCTGGCGAAACCAGGCACGTTACTCTCAACCTGGACGCACGCGCCTTCAGCTATTGGGATGTAACAATCCATAACTGGACCATTGATCCCGGCAAGTTCGTCCTGCGCGTTGGCAACTCGAGCGAAAACACTCCGCTTAGCGCAGACCTCACGATGGCTCGGTAAACCCGAGTTCGTCTGGAGACAAAACGTCATCGGCCCGGTGCATTCCTGCATCGGGCCGATGACGTTTTAGCGCTTAACTCCGTGCGCGATCTCTTTCCTGTCTTCAACTTCGTTTCATTCGCGCGTGCCGCAGTCCAGATGGACACGTCGACTCGCGGATTACCAGCGCAGGCAAAAGCGGCGCCGCTGCGGGAAATATCACCTCCCCGCGTATCCGCTGCAAAAGGATTCGCGCCGCAGTCAGCCCCATCTGCCGGAGCGGTTGGCGAATTGTGGTCAAACTAGGAGTATGGGAAGCCGCGTTCCAGATATCGTCGAAACCGATCACGGAAATGTCCTCTGGAACACGCAGTCCGTACTCGCTAATGGCACGAATCGCTCCGATAGCAGAAACATCGTTGTAGCAGACCAAAGCGGTGAAATCTGTGCCGCGATGGAGCAGTTCGTTAGTCGGACCAAAACCTATCTCCGGTCTTGGAACTCGCAGCCGAACCTGTACGATCAATTCAGGCGGAACCGCCAGTTTCAGCTCCTTGGCGACCTGCATGTAGCATTCCCATCGTTCATCGGCGTCGGAACTGTGGCTCTCGCCGCGTATGAAGGCGATCTTCCGGTGCCCCAGACGATAAAGGTAGCGCAGTGCCAACTCCGCAGCTCGATTTTGATCCAGCACTACATTCGTCACTCCTTCAATCGCGCGGTGGCCAGCCACCGCCACCACCGGCACCTTCATGCTGTGCTCCAGCAGGGTATCGATCAGTATGAATCCGTCCACGGAGCGGTCCATCAGCATCCGACGATATTCTTCGATCAGCTTCGATTTCTCGTGATGGCAGGCGGTCAAATAAAAATAACCATTATCCAGCAAAAACTCCTCGAAGCCGGCCATTACCTCGGTGGCATAGTGGTCACTCAGGTCTGGAACCAACACCCCGATCGAATAAGTCTGTCGCTGGCGAAGCGACCGGGCGTAGAAGCTGGGATAATAGTCGAACTTTGCGGCCGCCTTCAACACTCGCTCCCGCGTTCGCTGAGGAATCGAATCCACGCCGCGAGCGTTGTTCAGCACCATAGAGATGGTGGACGGAGCTAGGTTTAGGTATTCCCCCAGCGTGCGCAGGCTGGGGGGGGCGTCTGGTGGCGCCCCATTCGCTGATTTTGTTCCTTTGGCCATGCTACTGACGTTCCCCTCGGAATCCACATCCGTAACGGGGTAGGGTTTGTAGTATTTCCCGTGGCTGTGGAATCAGATGAACCGCCGCCGGGTTGCGACTGCTGTCCCTGATGCGCCCAGTCGTGTTCGCACTCCATTTGGCGGCGTAATTTAGTATCGAATGCGATCCAGTTTGTTATACCAGACCAGCCGGCCAACGGTCTCCCCGTGGCCTGGCGAAATGCAAACTGTTTTCCATTGACCCGTGGGAGATGCCCCGGGGGAAACTGCGGCAAACGACGTGAGCGGTTCCGGTAGCGCGGAATATGTTTAAGGCAGCGCTATCCCCGCAAGGATGTCCTCTCCAGGCGGCAGCGTAAAATTCCCGCAGGTCCGGATCGAGAGCAGGGCTGGTGAATAAGCTACTTTCTGAGTTTCTAGGGATTTTGATTCTTCCCGCCTATCTGATTGCAACCATCTTGATCGGTCGGGCTTGCAATCGGCGCCGCCCGAAGGCAAATGACTTCTTGAATGCCAGCCGGTCATTGCCGCTATGGGTTGTCGTCGCCTCTTTTCTTTCCGCAAATTGTGGAGCGGTCGACATTATCGGCCTCAGCGCTTTGGCTGCTCAGTATGGAGTGCAGGCCTTCCATTTTTATTGGATTGGCTCGATTCCCGGGATGGTGTTTCTTGCCGGTGTCATGATTCCGATTTACATGCGCAGCGGAGTGCGGAGCCTCCCGGAGTACCTTGAAAAGCGCTTTGACGCTCGCATGCGCCTGATTAATTCGTGGCTCATTCTCGGCATGGTCACCACTTTTTCTGGAATCGGTCTCTATGCAATGGCACAGGCTCTCTATGTTGTGTTGGGCTGGCCCTTTTTCAGCAGCACCCTGCTCGCGGCAACTATTGTGCTCATCTATGTATTGCTCGGCGGGCTGCGCGCGACGATCTACAATGAGGTCTTTCAGCTTCTCGTAATTATCCTGAGCCTGCTGCCTCTCTTGCTGTTCACAACAACGGCGTTTCACGGTTCTTCCAACCTCTCCGGATCGTATTGGCGACTTTGGGCAAGTCTGCCGGCTGTATCTCACACAGCAATCCTGGACCGGTTTGGTGTAATTGCCGGCTTGGGATTCGTTCTCGGTTTCGGCTACTGGTGCACTGATTTCGTGATGATCCAGCGAGTTCTCACGGCAAGGACAATCAGGATGGGGCGCCTTGTTCCCTTGCTAGCTGGATTTGGAAAGCTTGGTTTTTCCCTGCTCCTGACCGTTCCTGCGCTCGGTGCCGCTACGTTCCTGGGACGCCGCATGCCCGCTTCCTTCGACCAGACCCTGCCGGCGCTGATGGCCGCTTCCTATGGACCGGCCCTGCTCGGGCTTGGCATGACGGGCCTTCTGGCGAGTCTCATGGCGGGCCTGGCCGCAAACGTCTCTGCCTTTTCGGCAATCTGGACCGAAGAGATCTACCGAAGAAACATTCGACCCGGAGAAGTAGAGGAACACTACATTCATATCGGCCGCGTATCGGTCGTTGCGGCTGTTGCGCTGAGCCTCACAACCTCCTACATGCCTTTCTATTTTCACTCCCTGATGGAATATGTCCAGATGATTGTCTCACTTGTCGGCGCTCCATTCTTCGCTGTCTTCCTGATCGGCATCTTCACCCGAAGAGCGACATCGCGCGGCGCCGCAATCGGCTTATGCAGCGGGATTTTCTTGGCTTTGGTCCATCATGCCATGGTTGCCGTGCGATGGCTGGTTTATGGTTCGCTGATGAGTGCGAACTTCTATGTTGCCGTATATTCGTTTCTCGCCTCTCTCGGTATGGGACTTTTGTTCAGTAGAAAAACCGAGCGCAAGAGTGACCTGCAGTTGGAGAGGCTTGTCTATTGGGGTCGACACCCCGACGATCCGGCGCAGGTCTCAGCCGTCTGGTGGCTGCTTGCGTTCTTGTTGCTCGCCGCATGTGTCATGTTGAATTATGTGTGGCGCTGAAGTATGCGCGGGCGAACGCTCTTGGGGCTGAAACCGAAGCCATCCGTCTCAGACTCGCATAGCCTGTCGACGCCGAATTTCAACTTACCTGTCGCCCTTACTTAGTCTCGCATAATTGCGAAGTCCCGGCACGGCGCACCGGATCGTTTCATGCTTTATAGCTTACTGCTTTATGACTAATGCTGTCTCTATATTATGCGAGCTTCAGTAAGTACAACATTATGCGAGCTTCAGTAAGTACAACTGTAGTCTTAGAATCTGTCCAAAAACTACGTATTGAATTGCTCTGCCGCCCTACTCACCGAAGTTGAACCCAGCCGAACACCTATGGGAGTACATTCGCGAAAACGATATTCGCAATCAAATCTTCGACACTCTGGACGAGGTCATGGATACAGCCGAGACAAGCCTGCGCCATTTGCATGAAGCGCCAGAAGAACTCCGCTCCATGAAAGGCGTGCCGGTGACGCGATCAATGCCGTGCTGGCGGTCGCGGCCATGAACTTCCAGAAGCTCCTCGGAGCTTTTTGGCGCTTTTTTCTGTGCCGCCTGCTGAGCTTCTGCTGCGAGGTTCCGTTCCTACAAGGCCTTGAGTTCCTCCAAATGCAGTCCCAAAATGCCTGAGGTAACTTTTTCAGGATCGACTGATTACTCTATGGTTGATAGCAAATTGGTATAACATCTATTCCTGCGCATCCTGCCACTCTTCGTGCCAGGCCATCTGTATGGCCTCAAGACGCCCCTCGGTCGATTTTGCCGGGTCGTCGGCGAAGCCTTCCAACTCGGTCACATAGCGGTGCAGGTCCGTAAAGCGCACCGTCAGCGGGTCCAGGTCTGGAAACTTCTCAGTCAGTTGAATGCCGATCTCTTCGGCGTCTGTCCACAAAATTTCATGCGACACAGGTGACTCCTTTTCCCGCCAATTGAATGTCGTGCTTTCCCATGTCTCAAGATCGAGACATGGGCACCCAGATTGGTTTCTTATTTGGTTTCCGTCGTTGTCGATGGCGTGCCCTCGACGACATAGTTGCGGTTCCACTTGGGAATCTCTACGACGTACTCGCCGGGACGGGTGATGACGGCCTGACAGCCTAGGCGCGAGTTCAACTGCTGATCGGCAGCCATGTCCAGCCGGTCCAGCTCATCGTCGTCGGCGGGGGACAAGCCGCTTTCGCCCGACTTGATCAACACGTGGCAGGTGGAACAGGCGCAAACGCCGCCGCAGGCGTGATCGAGAAAGACGTCGTGGTTCTCGGCCACATCCAGAAACGACATCGGCTTGCCGTGACGCCCATAAGGCATTGTGCCAAACTCGAACTCCACCGTTTTGCCCTCGGGAAGAAAGGTGACGCGCACCAGCTTTTCGGGAAGAATCGTTTTTTCGGTATCGTCGCTCATATCGCTTGTCTTTCTTGTTTCCGTGCCGTTGCTAGCTTCGCTGCTACTTGAACTCCGGCGTTGCCATGGCGTGAGGCGCGGTGACAGCGTCGCCCAGTTCCTCGCCGGCGGCGTTCATGGTTTTTCCACGAATGGCCGTGGTAACCGCGGCATCCATCATGAGTTCGGCAAAGCGGCGCGTTGTTTGGTCCAGCGCCAGTGTTGCCTGCTGAATCGCGGCCAGATCCGTACCTGTTTTGACGGCGATCAAATGGGCGCGCGCTGAGGCGATTGCCGCCTTTTCCTCGCCGGTCAAAAGTTTCCACGCCGGATTCTCGGGAGCGCGCTCGACCGCGGTAAGAATGGTCTCCGCCTCGTTGCGTATCTCAATCAACATGCGCTTGGAGAAGTCCTCTTCGGCGTGGTCGAAGGAGTCAAGAATCATGCCTTCAACCTGCTCGTCGGTGAGCCCGTAGGTTGGCTTTACCTCAATCGTCGCAGCCTTGCCGCTGCGCTGCTCGCGTGCGGAGACTTTCAAAATGCCGTCGGCGTCGATGAGGAAACGAACCTCGATGCGCGGCAGTCCAGCGCTCATGGGCGGAATGCCTTTCAGATCGAAACGCGCCAGTGAACGGCAGTCGGCGGCCAGTTCGCGCTCGCCCTGCACGACGTGAATGGCGACGTTGGTCTGGCCGTCTACGCCGGTGGTGAAGAACTCGGTGGCTGAGGCGGGAATGGTGGAGTTGCGCTCAATGATGCGCGCCACGGTGCCGCCCAGAGCCTCAATGCCCAGCGAAAGAGGGGTCACGTCCAGCAGCAGCAGTTCTTCGGTGGTTTTGGAAGAGCCGGCCAGAATGTCTGCCTGCACAGCCGCGCCCAGCGCCACGACTTCGTCGGGGTTGAGCTTGGTGTGAGGCTTTTTGCCGCGCGCGCTGAGGTGGAAGAGCTCGTCGACCAGCTTGCGCACCGCGGGGATGCGCGAAGAGCCGCCGACCAGCACGACCTCATCAATCTGCTCCGGCGTGATGCCGGCGTCGGTGATGGCCTGTTTGCAAGGACCAACGGTTCGATCCAGTACAGGCTTGATCAACTGCTCGAAGACCGCGCGGGGAATCACGCGCTGATAGCGGTCACCGTTGGGCAGTTCAACGTCAAACTCCGCCGAGGATGCTGAGGAAAGCCGTATCTTGGCGTCGATGGCGTCTTTGCGCAGAGCCTGCACCGCGCTGGGATGCTGGCGCAGCTCAATGCCGTGCTCGGTGCGAATCTCGTCGAGCGCAATGGCCAGCAGCAGGTTGTCAATGTCGTCGCCGCCCAGGTGCGTGTCGCCGTTGGTGGACTGCACCTCGAAGATGCCGTCGCGCAGTTTGAGAATGGAGATGTCAAAGGTTCCGCCGCCCAAGTCGTAAACGGCGATGGTGCCCACGTTGGCGCGGTCGAGGCCATAAGCCAGCGCCGCCGCTGTGGGTTCATTGACCAGCCGCAGCACATCGAGGCCTGCCATGCGCCCAGCATCCTTGGTGGCTTGCCGCTGCGCATCGTTGAAGTAGGCCGGCACGGTGATGACCGCCTGCTTGACCGGCGCGCCGAAAAATCGCTCGGCATTACGCTTGAGCTGGCGCAGTATGTAAGCCGAAATTTCCGGCGGCGTGAACTTGAGTTCGCCCAACTGGATGCGCGGCACCTCGCCGGCCTCCACATCGCTGGCCAGCCGGAAGGGAAACATCTTCAGTTCGTTTTGAATTTCTTCAAGGCCGCGGCCCATGAGCCGCTTTACGGAATAAATCACCCGCTCCGGCGTTTCGATGAGTGCCTTGCGCGCACTGTTGCCCACAGTGACCGTGGGCTTGCCGCCGCCGGCAGGAATGGGATCCAGCGCCACAACAGACGGCACAAGGTTCGAGCCGTCCACGCCGGGAATCACAACCGGTGTATCGCCTTGCATATAAGCGACCAGGGAATTGGTGGTCCCGAGGTCGATTCCAACTACGTGTTCTTCTGCCATATCTTTTTGTTTAAACTCCCAGGGTCTCATTCACGTCGCGGACCAGATTGCTTAGATAGCGCCGCCGGTCCAGCAAGGCCACCATCGATTTTTCGGATTTCTTGCGCGCAGTTGCGTCACCATCGTCCCACACCTGCCACTGAGCGCGCAGGTCCTGATCCACTTCTTCCAGCAGGACATCGAATTTCCTTTTTGCCTGCTCCAGGCTCGCCTGCAACGCAGGGTCTGCTTCACCCGCCTTGCGGGCCGCACGCATCTCTTCGAGCTGCATATTCAGATCAAAAACTTCTTCCAGCAGATCGGCGGGAACGCGCGAAGCATCCTTGCGATCCTTGCCGTGCTCGTCGCCTGTTTCCGCGCCGACCAGCTTGAGCAGGTAGCGTGTGCGCTGAAGGGGATCTTTGAGGGCGCGATAAGCATCGTTCAGCAGCGCCGTGTCTGCCAGGCTCCATTGCCGTTCATTTTCAGTGGCGCGGACAAAACGGTCGGGATGCACTTTACGGCTAAGACGATGAAACTCATGCTCCAGGGCTGCGAGATCAAGGTTCAGTCGCGGCTCCAGCCCGAAGACGGAAAAATAATCGCCGCCGGGAGGCGGCTGAATCTTGCTGCAATGCGGACAAAATAATGTGGAGTCGTTGTGGCCGATGGAACACGACCAACACGCAACCGGAACAGCAGAATCGAGGACTTTCAACATGATTTGAACTCCAGCGACCGAACTTACACAGCGAACGATGTACCGCAGCCACAGGAACGCGTGGAGTTCGGATTGATGAAGGTGAATCCCTGCCGCATCAAAGTTTCTTCGTAGTCGACCGTCATGCCGCGCAGATAGAGAAACGACTTGGGATCGACGAAAATGCGCACGCCGTCGAACTCGTAAATGCGGTCGCGCTCACGGGGCCGCGTATCAAACTTGATGGAGTAGGAAAGCCCCGAGCAGCCGCCGCCGATTACGCCCAGCCGCAACCCGCCCTCCTGGGACGAAATGCCTTCCTTGGCCAGAACCGCACGGATGCGCTTGATGGCTTTTTCGGTCACTTGCAATTCCTGCGGCACCTGCGGTGCGGCCAACTCCGCCTTCGGCGGCAAAGGCTGATCGACCGCAAAGGTTTCTTGCGAAGACTGATTTTCGATGGTCATGGTGTTCGACATAAATGCCTTTTCGTCTTCCTGCGTAAAACTCGTCCGCTTTAAAGAACGCAGCTTTAGCTGCACCGTTCGAGCGGGAGGGGAAATCCTTGGTTTCAGCTTTGAGGAAATATCTCCAAGTTACATTCCCTCGACGGCTAAAGCCGCATCTTTTTGCCGCTTCTGCGGCACGGCACCCAGAGGGTACCCGGCCGTGCCCTTTCAAATCAAAACTACCGGCTCTTCTGAAATCTAATCGTCAAGCCGTTAGACAAAGCCCTTAGTGCGCTACGACCGCTACGGGCGTGGCATCTGCCGTTTCCGCTGCGCCGTTCTTTTTCTTCCAGTCGCCAATGGCCGCGCGGATGGCATCTTCCGCCAGCACCGAGCAGTGAATTTTCACAGGCGGCAGCGACAGCTCTTTCACAATGTCAGTGTTCTTGATTTCGAGCGCGTCGTTGACGCTCCGGCCCTTGATCCACTCGGTGGCCAGCGAAGAGCTGGCGATGGCCGAGCCGCAGCCAAAGGTCTTGAACTTGGCCTCTTCAATGACCTGCGTTTCAGGGTTCACGCGGATTTGCAGCCGCATTACGTCGCCGCACTCCGGCGCGCCCACCAGACCCGTGCCGACCTCCGTCGAACTCTTGTCCAGTGTGCCCACGTTGCGCGGGCTGTTGTAGTGATCGATTACCTTGTCGCTGTATGCCATCTCAGTGTCTCCTTGTGCGGGGGGAAGCCGCTCAACTATTCATTTGATTCGGCAGCCTTGCCTGTCGACTCGCTTTTAGTGCGCCGCCCACTCGACCTTGCTCAGGTCGACGCCGTCTTTCGCCATCTCGTAGAGCGGCGAAAGCTCGCGCAGCTTTCTCACTACGTCAATTACCTTATCGGCAACGTAGTCCACTTCGGCCTGGGTGTTAAAGCGGCCCAGCCCGAACCGAATGGAACTGTGAGCTACATCGTCGCCAAGTCCCAGAGCCTTTAATACGTAGGAAGGTTCAAGCGTGGCCGAAGTGCAGGCCGAACCGCTGGAGACCGCCACGTCGTTGATGCCCATCAGCAGCGACTCGCCCTCGACATAGAGGAAGCTCATGTTCAGGTTGCCGGGCAGACGGTGCTCCATGGAGCCGTTCACGTGGACGTAGTCCAACTCGGCTTCGAGCTTCGTCTTCAGACGGTCGCGCAAGCCTTGCAGACGGCGACCCTCTTCCTGCATTTCAGCTTGAGCAAGCTCGCAGGCCTTGCCCAGGCCGACGATGCCGGGCACGTTCAGGGTGCCGGATCTCATGCCGCGCTCGTGGCCGCCGCCGTCAATCTGCGCGGCGATCTGCACCCGCGGATTGCGCCGGCGAACATAAAGCGCGCCCACGCCCTTGGGACCGTATATTTTGTGCCCGGAGATTGACAGCAGGTCGATGTTGTCGGCGATAACGTCGACCGGAACCTTGCCCACAGCCTGCACCGCGTCGGTATGGAAGATGACGCCCTTCTCATGGCAGAGCTTGCCGATTTCGCGGATGGGCTGCAAAACGCCGATTTCATTGTTGGCGGCCATGATCGTGACC
>Ga0224527_1000796_pt1 | contig 18725 bp, 11 predicted proteins | sample CBST0metaG_FD_179882 | JGI IMG/M metagenome (GOLD analysis project Ga0224527, IMG submission 179882) | Peat soil microbial communities from Stordalen Mire, Sweden - C.B.S.T0 | ecosystem: Environmental > Terrestrial > Soil > Wetlands > Peat | place: Sweden: Norrbotten County, Stordalen Mire... | reverse complement strand
TTATCTGGCTTCGCTGGCTCAGTCCGGGGAAGGGAAGAAGCCGTTGAAGGCCGCCACCATCACCCGCCGTCTGACCTCGATCAACGCCGCCCACAAAGAGGCTGGCGAGGATTCCCCGGCCACCATGAATCACCGCCTGGTTGCCGACACCCTGCACGGCATCCGCCGGACTCTGGGGGTCGCGCAAACCAGAAAAAAGCCGCTCACTCGCGATCGCATCGTGAAGGTGCTCGATGCGCTCCAGGGCCCCATCGCCGCCGCGCGCGACAAGGCGCTGCTGTTGATCGGCTTCTCGGGGAGCCTGCGCCGCTCGGAGCTGGCCGCGCTACGGGTCGAAGACCTCGCCTGGCACCGCAAAGGCGTCACCATCCGCATTCCGCGCTCGAAGACCGACCAGGAAGGCCGGGGCAGGGAAGTTGAGATCCTCTACGGGCTCCACGACCGGACCTGCCCGGTAATGGCGCTCGAGAACTGGCTCAAAGTCTCGCTGGTCAAAGACGGGTACGTTTTTCGGCGGGTCGGCCAGTACGGCAACCTGGGCCCGGCGCTGGGGAAAGATTCAATCGGGCGCATCGTTAAACGCCTCGTTCGGCGCGCCAAGCTCGCCAACCCCAACGATTATGGGGGGCATTCTTTGAGGGCGGGTTTTGTGACTGAGGCCTCGGCCAACGGGGCCACTGACCGCGAGATCATGAAGCAGACCGGGCACAAGTCGATCGCCATGGTCCACCGCTATGCGCGCGAGGACCAGAAGGACCGGCAAACGGCGGTCGGCAAGCTGGGACTATAAAAGGACCACAGAAAGGGAGGCGCCGGTGGAAGAGAGCTGGGAACTGAAGCCCAAAATCGAAGCGCTGCTGATGGCCTCGGACCGTCCGGTCTCGCTCGCCGCGCTGGCTGAGTGCCTGGGAGTAAGCGAGGACCAGGCCGACGAAGCGCTGCGCGAGTTTGAGGCGGACCTGCTTGGAGCCGACCGCGGCATCGAGGTGCGGCGGCGGCCGCATGGCGTACGCATCGAGACGAAAGCGCAATACGCCGATCTGATCGGGCGCCTCCTGCCCGAGCGCCGGCCGAAACCGATCACCGCGCAGGCTCTCGAGACCCTGGCCATCGTGGCCCTCAAACAGCCGGTCTCAACCGGCGACATCAACGCCATCCGCGGCATCGAGAGCGCCTCAACCATCCAGACGCTGCTTGATCGCAAGCTGATCGCCCGCTCGGCGCGCCTCGGGCCGCGCCGCGAGAGAATCTGGCGGACGACGCAGCTGTTTTTGGACGCCTATGGACTGGCCTCGCTCGACGAACTCTACCAGCAGGGGCGAATGGAAGAGGTCTTCGCTCCGGTTTACGCGGGCGCGCCCGGCAGCGCGGTGGAGTAGGGAGGATATGGCGGATTCTCGCAGTTCGATTTGCAACGTTCGAGGGAACTCACCTGAGAGCTCAGAGGCACATAATGCGGAGAATGGCAGGCCTAATCTCCGCATAAAACGCGTTGTTTAACATTGACCGTGCGGAGAATACAGTCCATAATCTCCGTAAGATATGCGGAGAATGAAATACATCCACGAGCTTCCCGGTTGGCCGGAACTTTCCTGGCAACGCGAGGCACTGGCGCAAAAACTGGCGGCAGTGCGTCATGAGCAGGGGCGGCTCATCGGAAGCATGGAAGGACTGGGCTTCCAGATACGTCAAGACGCGGATCTGCAGACGGTCACCGCCGATGTGCTCAAAAGCAGCGAGATCGAGGGCGAGCAGTTGGACGCCGCGCAGGTGCGATCATCCGTAGCGCGCAGACTGGGCCTGGAGGTAGGACACTTGCCAGATAGGGATCGCAACGTGGAGGGCATCGTCGAAATGATGCTCGACGCGACTCGCGGCTACGAGCGTCCTCTCACCGTGGAGCGCCTCTTTGACTGGCACGCCGCACTCTTTCCGACGGCGCGCAGTGGTATGAGGCGCATTCGGGTGGGTGCGTGGCGGGACGACAACAGCGGTCCTATGCAGGTGGTCTCAGGGCCGATCGGAAGACAAAAGATTCACTACGAAGCGCCCGCTGCTCTGCGCATACCCGACGAGATGCGGCTGTTTCTTGAGTGGTTCAATGGTCCGCAGGAGAGGGACTGGGTTGTTGACGCCGCTCTGGCGCATCTTCGCCTCGTCACCATTCACCCCTTTGAGGATGGAAACGGACGCATCGCACGCGCCATAGCGGACATGGCTTTGGCGCGCTCGGAGCGTTCGCCGCAACGCTTCTACAGTATGTCGACGCAGATTCAGCGGGAGAGGGAGAGTTACTACGAAATCCTCGAAAACACGCAGAAGGGCACGCTCAACGTTACGTATTGGATGGAGTGGTTCCTCGTCTGTCTGGGCCGGGCGATTGAGGGTGCTCAGGGGGCGCTCGAAACGGTGCTGTTCAAGGCGCGATTCTGGGAGTCCCTTTCGAATGCCACGCTGAACGAACGTCACCGCACCGTGCTCAGCCGCCTCTTGGACGGGTTCGAAGGAAAACTGACGACTTCCAAGTGGGCCAAGCTGACCAAGTCTTCTCAGGACACCGCCGCACGCGATATCGCACGTCTGGTCGAGCAGAAGATCCTGGTCCGCAACCCGGCCGGGGGCCGTAGCACCAGCTATTCACTGAAGGTTCAATCGGACACGCGGCCGGGGAGATTGCAGGCGGGCTAGAGTCGCAAAAACGCTGGAATTTTGCGAGGCGCGGCAGCAGTTCAGATACTCAAATAGCACCCGATAATGCAGAGCGTTTTTAGCGTAGCGGCGCGACGCAGAGATTCCTTAAGTTGTGATAGATGCCGGACGCCGCGCCGGTGCGCTAAAAACGGATTGGACTGAACCGCCGGAAGATGCCTGGCCTATGGGCATTGAATCGGTGGCATCGCCCCCAAAGTACAAGGAGCAAGTCCCGCAGGCGGTGATGGCTTGCAATTGGCTCCGCCTGATGTCGGTATCTCGCCCGGTCGCAAGGCTGCTATCCGGCCGGATCGATTTGAAAAGGAGAGATCTTGTGCCGCAAGCGACAGGGGTTCCCTGTAACGCTGGCGGATCCAACCCATTGGCGAAATCGATCTGGCAAGTCTGATGACGCAACTCATGAAGTGTCCTTGAGTGTCGGAGACCTTCGAGTTGCCAGGGTCTCGAACAGTACCATCCGACCACGGCGGCAAACTGGGCACACGCGAAACGAAGTACCGCTGAGTAATTCGGTTCTGTCGCGGTAGTCCTGGACTTCTGATGGCTTTGGAGAAATCTCCGGAACCGCCATGCCCAGTAGCTGCCGGCATAGGGTAAGTTTCTCGTGACGGTTGCGGTTGCCACAGAAGCCGTAGTAGCGGATGCGGTGGAATCTGTGCGGCAGGGCGTGGAGGAGGAAGCGACGAATGAACTCCTCTGCAGAAAGTTTCATTGTTTTCTGCTGGCCATGGTTCCGATAATCCTTGTAACCGAAGCTCACGTGACCGGCCTCGATCTCTAACAGTCGACTGTTTGAAATGGCGACGCGATGGGTGTACCGGCCGACGTATTCGAGGACCTGTTTGGGGCCGGAAAAGGGTCGCTTGGCATAGACAACCCACTTCGTCTTTTTCAGAGGCTCAAGGTAACGGACAAATGCGCGCCGATCCCGGATGCTTTCCAGAGAGCTGAAGAACTGCAATCTGCCTGAATCAAAGGCGAACTGGAGTTGCTCGAGAAACAGGCGGCGAAACAGTAGCGACAACACGCGCACGTGCAGGAAGAAGCCGGGCTTGCAATGAACCCAACGGGTGCCATCGGGCGAGGGACCGCCTCCTGGAACCACACAATGCAAATGGGGGTGATGCAGCAAGGCCGACCCCCAACTATGCAGCACAGCGAAGAAACCGATCTCTGCGCCCAGGTGTTTGGGATCGGCAGCTATAGTGCGCAAAGTCTCGGCTGTGGCCTGGAAGAGAATGTTGTATACCACCTCCTTATTCTGGTAGGCGATCGCGGCAATCTTATCCGGGACGGTGAAGACGACATGGAAATACTCGCAGTTGAGAAGCTCCGCCTGTCGGTGTTCTATCCAGCCTGCGCGGGCGAGCGATTGACACTTGGGGCAATGACGATTTCTGCATGACCGGTAGCAGATACGTTGCTCACCGCATGCATCACACTGTTCGATCTGTCCTCCGAGAGCCGCCGTCCGGCATATCTCAATGGCGGTCATGACGCGTCGCTGCGCTGTGGACATCGACGCACCGTGCTTGTCTCGATAGGCTTGGCCGTAGCGGCGGAAGATGTCCGCCACTTCCAGCTTCGGGCGATCCATGCCCCAGAGCTCAGAAAGACTGAGGAGTCGAAGGCTTGGGATCAGCGCAGATCGTACGAGGCAGCAGGTCGAGTGGACTTGATGTCGAGCAGACTTTGCTGGTGGCGATCCTCAGGTATCGTGCGGTCGTCGCGAGACTGCGGTGTCCGAGAAGCAGTTGGATACTTCGAACATCGGTGCCCGATTCAAGCAGATGGACCGCGAATCCATGTCGCAGCGAATGAGGTGTAATTACCTTACGGATGCCGGAGATTTTGCGAGCCTTCTGGCAAGCATCTCCTACCGCGTATGGGCTGATGGGCTGGCCCGGGGTGTCGCCGGGAAAGAGCCAGTGTCGGGGCTTATTCACACGCCACCATGCGCGCAGGATCTCCAGCAGCACAGGTGAGAGCATTACGTAACGATCCTTGTGCCCCTTTCCCTGATCGACACGGATGACCATCCGCTGGCTATCAATGTCGTCGGTCTTCAGCCGAACTGCTTCCGAGATACGCAAGCCAGCCGCGTAACAGGTGGTGAGAATCGCACGGTGCTTGATACTGTTGATGCAGCTGAGGAATCGCGTGACCTCCTCCGGACTCAACACCACTGGCAGTTTCTGCGGCAATTTGGGTGCGGGAATGACTTCCTCAAACTGCCAGTTCTTCTTCAGGGATACCTTGTAGACAAAGCGCAATGCTGCAACCGCGATCACGATGGAGCTGGGCGCCAACTTCTTTTCGTGAGTCAGGTAGACCTGGTAGGCGCGAATATCATCAGGACCTAACTGTTCAGGAGACTTTTTGAAATAGCGCGAAAACCGGGATACCTGTTCCAGGTATGCACGTTGCGTGTTCAGTGCGAGATTCCGCACCTGCATGTCCTCGATCATCCGTTGACGAAGAGGTGTCATGGCGGCTCCTTTGCGAGATGAAATACGCTGCAAGCAGCGGTTTTCATCCTTACGCAAAGGAACTCAGGTGAAAAGAACCGGGCACAGGGAAGCCTAACCTCGCGCCGCCCTCGGCATGGCCTGCTGGCACACCGAGTACCGCGTAGCGGTTTAGTCCAATGCCCGTTATCAGGGGCCATTCGTGCTAAATTGGTTCCAGCGACTTTTTCCCATCCGGAGGCATAAACCATGGCCCGGGTCCTCTCCATCACACGAAACGTCGCCCGCACGGGCCAATTTGTCCTATGGTGCAGCTCCTGCGGCGCCTCGGGAACGCTCCTGCGAGGCACGTGCGCCCGCTGTTACCGGGCCGAACGGCGGAATTTCCTCCGCTTTGCCGGACTTCGCCTGAGAATCCTGGAGCGAGACGGATATTGCTGCCGGGTCTGCTGCGATCGCAAGAGCGCGGAGCGCCGCCTGCACGTGCATCACAGAAAGCCGGGCGTCTCCCGGGAAAGGCTGCTCATTTCGCTCTGCCCGGCCCACCACGCCCAGATCCATCGCCTCCAGGTCCTCGACCGCGCCATGTCGCCGCTGGCCGTGGAACTCAGGCGCGAGCTCCATCCGGGCGCCCCCGAGCAGCTTTTGCTTGGCTTCACAGCTCCGCCGGAAGAACGTCCGGCGACAGCCCACTGGCTGTGGGAAGAGGCCCGTCCTGCCTGACGCCGATCTGGTTGTCTGGGGGCAGGGAAGCGCCGAGGAAAAGCTGACCGACCTGGTCCTCCATGCTCTGACCTCTGATCCACGAACGAAGTGTAGTTCGGCAGACTACTTTCGGCGAGCCCGCGCTGCTGTATGAGGTACCGACGATATTCTGCGACATGACGCTGAACGGCTGTCAATGTCGCCGGCTGTTCCGCTCTGAGCACTCCGGCCTCTCGGAGTACTGCGATGAGTCGCCGTATGGTTGAGCGTTCGAGGTGATGCACGATACCCGGATCGCGGCCCAGGAAATCCTGCACACCGGATTCGTTTAGGCCCTCCAGAGAAACATCCATTCGCTCCAGCCATCGGCTGAATCTGGCGATGGCATAGACTTGGCATGGCACCGACGAGGGCAAGAATCCTTCTTGCTCAAGGCGTGTCAGATAGATGTCCAGATATGGCGAAAGCGGCCCGACGTGGAGTCGCTCAAAGAGTTTGGAACCAATGATCGTTTTCATGCCCTCAAGAATGGCAGGCTTGGTCAACGTGTCGGGATTATGCCGAATCTACTCGCCTGAGATGGCCTCAGGCCAACCAACATCTTGGGGACTCAGACTTCGATTCGGCATGATCCGGTATACGGCATAGCGACGATAATGCCGCATGCGGCATTAGCGCCGCTCTTGCGCGAAATTATGCCGCAAGGCCGGGGGGGATATTGAGCAGATCCAATTGCTGCTCGGCCACGCCTCGATCCAGACCACGGAACGCTACCTCGGCACGGAACAGAACCTGGCCTTCGCTGTCAACGACGCCATGGGGCTCGAACTCGAATGAGCCTTCGTAATCCCCGGGCGCTGATGGATATGGAACGTCCGGTCTGGGCCGAATTGCGCGAAAAGCATCGCGCCAAATGATTCAGGAAGTAGCGGACGCATCAACGTAAATCCTCCCAGGATTCCTTTCAAGGAAACAGTCGAAAGTAATCTTGCACTACATAATCAGCGCCCCTAACATTCATCGAATCAGTGCGGGGCGCCCCGTTCCCGTTGCGAGTTTTGAAAGGTCACTTTCCGCGATGAACGTCGTTCGCACCGTCAGCACGCTGCGCTTCCTCCACAATCATACCCACACGCGGTCCCAGCCCGATGAAGGCTGCCTTTGCCCGAGATTCGGCACAACGGACGCTACAACACAAGGCAGGCCGCAGGGCCGAGTTGTGTTCAGCCGAGCCACCGTTCGCATAGCAGCGCTCTTGATTTTGGCCTTTCTCGTCCAGACGACAGAAGCAAAGACACATCCTGTATTGAAAGCAAGAGTGCGCTTTCTTGCAACCGGAACCTTGATACGAGGTACTCAGGGTAGCAATCAAGATCAATATCTAGTCGAAGTGGCGGAGACTCCCGCGAGCGAACCCATTATTGCGCGCCTGCTCGACGACTACCCCACCTACGAGCTTCCACTGCCCTATGAAACTCTGACTTCGCCGACCGGTTCGGTTCTAAAGATCAGGCGCGACTCGCGCTGCGAGATACCCTACTCGGCGATGCAACTCCGTACCGCGCCCGGCGATCCGATGGCAATTGTGCGCGCAAGACTTGGCTACCAACCACAATTCGAAAAGGCACCGGCACCGCACACAATGCTGCCATGCTACCGGCCGGAGCGGCCGAGAGGAGGCTTTTGAATCAGCGCGCATATTGTGAAGTTCAGCCTCTCCCTCGCTCAAAAGGAAAGCGGTGCTCGGGCGCGATTCCTATGCTCGAAAGGCCGCTCCAATGCGAACCCTGCTGTGCTCTCGAACGGCGCGGCTCCGCGCGAAAGGAAATAGAGATGATTTCCGCTGCTCGACGTTGCATCAGTTGTTCTTCTACGATTGCAGCCACCTCTATCATTCGGCAAACACTCTTCGCAGAGGGGATTGCTGTGCGGCCGGACAGCTCGTCAGCGGCTCTGCGGGTTGAGCAGCCCAGGAGCTTGATTCGCATTTTATCGCGGAGATCAATCACCCGTCTCGTAGTTTGTCTTGCAATGCTATGTGCAGGCCATGCAGGACATGCGCAGACCAAATTTGCGGCGGCCACCCCGACCTTCTCGCCCGTTGCGGGCAGCTATGGATCGGCGCAGAAGGTGACCATTAGCGACACCACCTCCGGCGCGACGATCTACTACACGACCAACGGGACAACGCCAACGACGAGTTCGTCGGTCTACTCCAGCCCTATCACTGTGTCGGCTACTGAGACGGTTGAAGCGATTGCTGTGGAGACAGGCTATGGCAACAGCGCTGTTGGCTCGGCGGCGTACACCATCACCAGCGCGCCGACGGTCAGCATTACGACCTCCGGCACTCCCTTGGCGTACGGAACAGCTGTCACGTTTACCGCGACTGTGACTACGGGCGACACTAACGTAGTCACATTCCTGGACGGAAGCACGGCACTCGGGACAGCTACTCCGAGCGGCGGATCGGCCTCTGTGACGACCAGACTTCTGGCCGTTGGTTCCCACAGCATCACGGCTACGATTGCGGCCGGCGGCAACTACAGCTCGGCCACCTCCAGCGCTCTCACCCAGGTGGTGAGTCAGGCAACGCCGACCATCAGCGTAACGAGTTCCGGGACACCTTCCACCTACGGAAGTTCGGTGACCCTTACCGCCACGGTGATCAGCGGCGATACCAACACAGTCACCTTCTACAGCGGGACCACGTCTCTGGGCACAGCAACGCCGAGCGGCGGGACGGGCACCTTCAACAGCGGGTTCACATCTCTGCTTACACTACCAGTGCCGCGCGACGGTACGGCCACCCTGACGACCAGTAGCCTCGCAGCAGGTTCCTCCGACAGCATCACGGCCACGATCGCCGCCGGTGGCAACTACCTCGCGGCCACCTCCAGCGCCATTACACAGGTGGTGAACAAGGCCACGCCCGCGCTGACTGTGAGCACCTCCGGTACACCGTCCACATACGGCGGATCAGTGACCTTCACCGCAACGATTCCCAGTGGTCCCGCCGGAACAGTGACTTTCTACGACGGGGCCGCGGCCCTGGGTACTGGCACAATCAGCGCCAGGAGCGCAACGTTCACGACCAGTACATTATCTGCAGGTACCCACACCATCTCAGTCGGCTGTGCGGGCACCTCCAATTACAGCTCAGCCACATCCAGTTCCATCACCCAGACGGTGAATTTGCCGGTTACTCCGACGATCACGAACCTGTCCCCGTCCTCGGCTGCTACAGGAGCAGCAGTGACGATTACTGGAACGGAATTCGGTTCCGGTAACACGGTAAAGTTCAACGGGGTGGCAGCGACCACGATTAATGTATTGAGCAGCACGTCAATCATAGCGGTGGTTCCGGTTCGGGCAACCACGGGCAACGTGGTGGTCACGACCAGCGCAGGGGCGAGCAATGGTTCACCGTTTACTGTTCTTTCGTCGCCGACGATCACGAGTTTGTCCCCAACATCGGGGGCAACAGGCACACCGGTGACAATCATCGGAACGAATTTCGGCACGACAGCCGGAACTGTAACGTTCAATGGGATAGTGGCCACACCTATCACCGGTTCCAGTTGGACCAACACGTCGATTGTGGTGGCGGTTCCTGCTGGTTCATCTGCAGGCAGTGCGTTCGGACCACAGTACAGCGACGTAGTGGTCACGGCAAATGGAGGGACGAGCAATTCAGTTCAGTTCTATGTGACTACGCCAACAATTACGAGTCTATCGCCGTCCACAAGTCCGCCGAGCGGTACAGTGAAGCAAGCGGTTACTATAGAGGGCTGGAATTTTGGCACGACGCAAGGCACCGTGACAGTTAATGGACAACCAGCCACCGTTTACTATTGGGGCGGCGGTAATGCCATTGAGTCGATATCATTCTATGTCCCGGCAGGAGCGACCACTGGCAACGTGGTGGTCACGACCGGCGCAGGGGCGAGCAACCCATTATTGCTCACGGTCCTTCAGGCGCCAACGTTGAGCGTGGTTAGCTCGGCCACCCCATCTCCGTCCGGCGGTTCAGTTACTTTTACAGCAACGATAGCCAACGGACCCGCCAGTGGCATAGTAACCTTCTACGACGGAGCCACGGGTATCGGCACGGGGGCGATCAACGGTACGACCGCAACATACACGACGAATACGCTGGCTCCGGGCAGTCATGCCATTGCAGCAGTTTATCCAGGCAGCTCGAGCTATAACTCTGTTACATCCAACCCCATTACCGAGCAGATTGGCGGACAAATTACACTACCTGGTCCGGGAATCATCAATACCATCGCAGGAGTGGGAACCGAGGGATTCAACGGAGATTCCTTCGCGGCAGCCAGCGCGGAACTGTCCGGGCCGTTCGGAATCACGGTGGATGGAACCGGCAATGTGTATTTTGCGGATTCTGGAAACTGCGTTATTCGCAAAGTGACAATTTCCACAGCCAACATCGACACAATAGTTGGTAAGCCATATGGTTCTGATTCAAGCGACCAGACTCAAGCCCGGCCTACATCCTGTGGTTTTGGTTATTTGCCTCTTCAGGGAGTCTCGTATAGCGTTCCGGATTACTCAGCATTGTATTGGCCGTCGGATATGGCGATTGGTCCTTCCAGCAACATCTACATTGCTGACACGTACAATAACCTGGTCGCTGAGACGACTTACTACAACGGGGTCTCGGGCAACAAGTGGTATATCGCGCCATTTGCCGGCATTACTCAAGGGCTCTCAAGTCAAGTAGGCGAGTATAATTCTGGCTCCAACGACAATTGGGGCTACTCAGGAGATGGTGGCGCGGCAACCAGCGCAACCCTGTATGGGCCCACCGGTTTGGCCTTGGACGGGGCCGGCAACCTGTACATTGCAGACACCGACAATAATGTGATTCGGAAGGTTAACACCTCGGGAATCATTTCAACGATCGTCGGCAACGGGACGCAGGGCTACAGCGGCGACAACGGGCCAGCGACTAGCGCAACCCTTACCTGGCCCATAGGCATTGCGCTGGACACCTCTGGCAATCTCTATATTGCCGATGAGGGCAACAACGTGATCCGCAAAGTGACATTTTCAAACGGGGTTGGCACCATCACCACAGTCGCCGGCAATGGCACGCAAGGCTACGACGGCGACGACGGCTTGGCGACCAGTGCGGAACTGTCTGGTCCGGCTGGCGTTGCCGTGGATACAGCGGGCAACCTCTATATAGCGGATACCAACAACAATGCGATTCGCGAGGTGACAGCTGCCTCCGGAATCATTTCTACTCTGGCCGGTGATGGCACCGCGGGCTACTTGGGCGATGGCGGCCTGGCGACCAGCGCTGAACTATCTGCTCCGGGCGGCGTTGCCGTGGATGCGTCCGGCAACATCTACATCTCGGATACGCAGAATCAGCGCATCCGCGTAGTGGGAGCCAGCAAGACGATACCTACCATTGCATGGGATGACGCGCCCGCCATCAACTATGGGACGGTGCTGACCGGCGGCACCGCGCCGCTCAACGCTACAGCCGGTGCAATTAGCGGCACTTTCTCTTACACCATTGCGTCAAGTTCTCTGGCCAGCACACCCGCTTCTGGAACTACGCCAAAAGCCGGAACCTACACGCTTTCGGTGACCTTTTCCCCAAGTGACACTATTCACTATGCCACCGCCACCACCACGGTCACGCTGACCGTGAGCCAGATTCCCGCGCCCATTGCATGGGCCACCCCAGCACCCATCACCGACAGTACGGCGCTCAGCACAACCCAGTTGAATGCTACTTCCCCAGCGACAGGCACGTGGGCCTATTCGCCCGGCATCGGCACGTCGTTGGCTCCGGGACCTCACCTGCTGACCGTGACCCTGACCCCAACCGACACCGTGGATTATCTGCCTTCCACGGCCACGGTCTCGATCACTGTGGCGAGCGGCGCGAGCGCCGACGCCGGAACCGTCACTCTCACCGTGAATACAGGAACCCCATCCGCTCCCAACCTCGTAACGGCCGCAACCACGACCTACTCCGCAGGGGCAACGCCAAGCACGATCGCCGCGGGGCTAGCCGCAGGCGTAACTGCCGGTTCGCCTGTCAAGATTACCGCCGTGGACGATGATGTCTACATTCAGGCAACAGCAACGGGAATGACCTCAAACTATCCCTACTCTCTCCAATCCTCGGGCCCCTCATTCCTCTCTCTCGCCATTACCGGAACCCTTGAAGGTGGAGCGGATGCGCAGCCCGCGGGCACACCATCCACGGTTTACAGCTATGAGGTTCCCGCTCCAGGCGGCTACGATGGAGACAGCAATCTGATCGCCTCTTCTGACTCCGTGATGGGTACCTGGAACTTCAGCTACGATACGCTGAACCGGCTTTCGACGACTACGGCCGCTACGAACGCTCCGGCGCCCTATGCGGGCAACTATGGCTGCTGGAGCTACGACGCCTTCGGCAACCGCACATCGCAGTCGATGTCAACAACGTCCTGCGGGAGCAATCCGGCCTTGGCCAGTTGGGCGCAGTACAACGGCACCATCAACGGGACCAACAACAACCAGATGTCGGCAACCAGCCAGAATCTGAACCAGGCATATGGGTATGATTCGGCAGGCAACGTACTCAACGACGGAACGAATCAGTACCTCTACGATGGCGCCGGCCGCATCTGCGCGGTGGCCAGCACGCCCATTCCCAGCATGACGACAATGACAGGCTATCTTTACGACGCCAGCGGCACGCGCGTGGCCAAGGGCTCCATCACCGCCTGGAGCTGTGACCCTGTTCTCAGTGGCTTCAAGACCATCAACGACTACGTGCTAGGCCTGAACGGCGAGCAGGTTTCCGAGATGGGCGTGAACTCCACGGCCGGCAGCGGCAGTACCACCCTGGCCTGGCAGCACAGCAACGTCTATGCCGGCGGCACGCTGATCGCCACCTACGACGCCGATGGTCTGCATTTCTATCTCAATGATCCGTTGGGCACTCGCCGCGTCCAGACCGATTACGCAGGAGTCGTCGAGCGGCAATGTTCCAGCCTGCCCTTTGGCGATGGCGAAACATGTACACCAACACCCACTGAACACCTCTTTACCGGCAAAGAACGGGATGCCGAATCAGGTAACGACTACTTCGGGGCGAGGTACTACAGCAGCGCGATGGGCCGATTCATGTCGCCTGATCCGTCACAGTTGTACTACGCCGATCCAACCAACCCGCAGAGTTTTAACCTGTACGCTTATGCTCAGAACAATCCGCTGATTAACACGGACCCAACTGGGTTTGAATGTGTCTGGGATAACGGCAGCTACGATGATGAAAATGACCCGGACACGGGACAATCGTCCAACGGTGGTTGCGCAGCAGCAGGCGGAACATGGATGGAGCTTGGGCAGGGCGGCAATTGGTCAAATGCTGGAAACCAAGGGCTCGCCAATCTCACGCAAATACAAGGGATATCAGGGGCCGCTCTGGACGATTCCGGAAATGTGCAAATGTATTCGGTCGGGACGAATTCGTTCAATGCCAATGGCACGCCATTTCAAAACTCGGTGGCAGACCCAACTTCCCCAACGTTTAGCCTTTATGGATTCGCATCGGGCGGTTCAGACTCCGCGGCCGTTCAATCTTTGAATACAGACCCGTATGGCAATCTTCCAATGATTCCTAATCTATCGATGCGAGATCCGAATGCACCGCCGCCTCTGCCTAAATTTAAAAAAGGGGCTCGTCATCTTTGCTTGTGGGGCCAGCAGACAAACGAAATGGCGGGCGGTGAAGGCGGTCCCACCGCTGCTTCCGATACTGCTCCGGGTAGAGGTGGTGCGGCGCAAATTCCGTTTAACTACTACAGCAGGGGGGGCAACGCCAGATCAGTGAATTTGGTCAGCGAAGAAGGAGATGCAAAGCTGGGAGGCGCACAGACAATTTGGGACTGGGTTGTAGCAACCACCGCGTGTTTTGCGAACTCTTTCTGAAAATGGGGTGAAGAAAAATGTCAGAAAAATCTGAACTTGAACGAATCCGTGAGGAGGCCGAGGCGAAGCAAAGAGGAGTTGTGTGGCCAGATATGCTTCGCCAAAGCCGTTCCATTGACGAGTTTCTCTGGAAGGGGGATCGGAAAGCAAAACCGATCCAGAGAGCCGCGCTGGTTCTCTACAGCATGATGTTCCTATCCGTGACAGTCATACTCCTAATACTGGCTTGGAAGTTCAATGATGATTGGCTCTCGCGACTGATATGTATAGCTATGGCTTGTCTCGCTGGGGCATTCGGTGTTCGCTATGCGCGGAACATCTTCCTCCGCTAAGAGGTCAGCATCGCACGATCCTTGCGCTGGGCGCAGAGGCGTCATCGCGGGTCTTGCGCCGAAGGAAGGGACCTTTTGTAGCTGCCTCCAGAATGCGGACCGGCAGGTGGTCCCGGTCCCGGTGAGCTTTCCAAATCACGATGAGGGTGCCCCCGGTCCCTTGCTTTTGGGGACCGGGGATGACGATACGATGAGGTCCACATGGCTACGACGAACTCCATCGTTTGCCCAGCCACAGTGTGTTTTCCGCCATCCCGTTCCACCGGCAAAGAACGTGACGCCGAATCAAGTGTGTATGGTGTGGGCCAAAGATGGAAGTCTCATTCTTGCGTCATTGAGTTAGAGCGGCAAAGCGGTTGGTTCCGAGAATCGAAAGGTGAAGAGATGAATGTCGTGAAATTGAAGGCCGTATTACTGGCCATCGGGATGCTTGCTCTGTTTTGCTGCCCATCTGTGGGCCGTGCCCAATACGACGGTACCTATGCCGCTATGATCGGAGACCCTCCCAATGAGCACGCTTTGCCGGTCCGTTTTGGCCAGGTGAATCTGCAAACGGGAAGCATCCATCTCGAAATCCCACTCTACTCGCAGCCCGAGCGCGGCGGTTCTTCCTATGAAGCCAAACTTATCTACGATTCAGACAACTGGGATATGACTACGAACCTGACTCTTGGGGTCACCGGCGTTTCTCCTTATACCACCTATTACTATCCAAGGAATACCGGCTGGACCATTCAGGCAGGTGACAGTCGGGGTGGGGGACAAGTTCAAGCAATGAGCATATCGGGTTCAGCGTGTCCCAGCGGAGATACTGGATATCTGATTACGGCACAGTCCTTCGCAATTGTTGACTCCCATGGAACACAGCATATGATAAACATAACAGGGTCTGGCCAAAAGAATGAGTGTGTATATAAGGGAACAACTACAGTCGACACCTCTGCTGCCGCTGCCTATCCGGGTTCCCAAGGCTACGCCACGGACGGAACAGGGTACCGCCTGACAGTCGCCGGCTATGGTACCGGGGTGGTTACCGCTATTGCTCCGGATGGCACAGTATGGTCTGGGAGTATTCCCAATATTGTTCCGACGGCGTATAACTCGTTTCCCTACTATCCATCTTTCGTTACCATTCCTCTTAATGCAGAAACATCGAACGGAAATCTATATGGCTACAACGGGACTTCGCCCGTTGCTTCCTCTACGATTACGTCAAACGGGAGCGTGCTGGGGTATTCGTCCAGCCCGAATGTGGACATTTGCGGGCAGTATAGCAGGACCATCACCTCTGGTAGTCAGATAGTGGATTATGAGAACGCCTTGCAGAATTCAACCGCATCGCATTCCTATAGTCTCTATCAAACCACGACTTGCACGGTGTCTCTCCCCGCGAGCGGAGGACTTCCGTACACCTTTGCGTATGAGTATCTTCCTGTGTGTGGCAACAATCCTGCAAGTCCAACCAGTTCGAACCCAGCGTATCAGTTCTGTGGGGGAATGTGGCTGTTAACTTCGGTCAAGCTTCCTGGCACGCTTGGTGACTATCAATTTGGTTACGATACGGGGACGACCCCAATACATTACGGACTCTTGACGAGCATCACGCTTCCTACCGGGGGCACGGTTTCCTATGAGTATGGGAACTACGCACCAGGTACACTTCCGTTTCAGGGGATATCGTCTATTCAAGACAACGGTGGAACCACAACAATCGCCGGCTCACAGGATCGAGACTATCCAGCAAAGCTATTCCCCGTAACGGTTACATATCCCCCGCATCCGCTGAGCCCAGGGAGTAACAACATGACACAGGATAGCGAAGTCATCTCTGTCAATTATATTGAGTCCTCAAGTTCATCAAACTATATGGCAGTTCAATCCTACACAACCAGAATATATTCGGGCGCGAATCTTTTGCGGACTACCGTAGAGTCTGTTGACCTTACCGGCCGTCCCACATCAGTCACCTCCACTTGGGCGGCGACGGCCGAGAGCCATACAGTTAACTACACCTATCAGACGCCTTCGCCGAGTCCGACCAAATATTACGACTCAAATTATTTTGGCAATAACATAATTCAGAAGGATGAATATGACTCTGGTGTGCTTGTTCGCTCGCTAAAGACACAATACCTGGGGGATACATCGTCGATCGCATATAAGAGCAGGTACAACATGACCAGCCTCCCGACATCGCATACGTTGACCGACGGGTCAGGAAATGTGGTAGCGCAAACCCTATATGCCTACGATGAATACTCGTCGTCGTATTGCGGTCAGGCGTATCCTGTCGGCATGTCTGGTATTCCGATGCTCGCGTCAGTGACCGGCGCAAGTGGTCATGACGATAAGCGCGGTACATCTTTCTTTGCACGCGGCAACGTTACGTCCGTAAGCCGCATGGTGTCGCCGGGGAATTTTATCGCCACTCATTACTGCTATGACACTCTCGGGAATCAAGTGCAGGCAATCGATGGGAATAACAACGCAACGCGGTATAGCTACAAGGATACTTACAGTGACGCGGCTTGTATCGCTTCAGGCGCCGTTACCTATGCCTTCCCTACGGTTGCGACGAACGCTCTGGGTTATCAGGCCAAGACATCTTACTATACATGCAGCGGCAAGCCAGGGCAAATACAGGATCCAAACGATCTCGCGGCCAGCCGCATGGGGACAGTATTGGGCTATACCGTCGATGGGCGAATTAACAGTATTGTCACCGCAGATGGCGGCGGCGGCACCTGGCAGTATCCAACCCCGAATGAAGTTGACCAAACGACTTCTGTAACGGCCACTACTTCCCATGCTACATCTACTAGCCTGGACGGCTATGGCAGAGTGATAAGCGTGAATGACTCCTCGGCAGGTAGAGAGACCGACACCTACTATGATCAGCTTGGACACGTCAACTGCGTGTCGAATCCGCACTACACGGACGTATCTTCTACCGACGGGCAGACCTGCTATGCCTATGATGCGCTGTCTCGTGTGACTGGCGTACAGTATCCGGATAAGTCGCAATCAACTTCGGCGTGGACTGGGAATTCAGTTACCACAACAGATCCCAGTGGCATTCAGAAAATGATGAAGACAGATGCGCTAGGGAGGTTGACAAATGTACTGGAGCCCAACGGCGCGAGCAAGCTTGCTACAAACGTTACGAATTACACCTATGATTTGCAAAATAACCTTGTTTCGGTATCGCAGTGGGGCTCGAGTGCTTCTTCATCAAGCGCGAGAAACCGCAGCTTCACCTATGACGCTTTATCGAGACTTCTGTCAGCGACAAACCCCGAGACAAGGACGGTAACGTATTCGTACGACAACAACGGTAATGTGCTTAGCACAACGGATGCGCGGAGTATTACGACGTCCTATACATACGATAGTCTGAACCGAGTCCTAAGCAAGAGCTACCCCAACGATCCGAGTCACACGCCGCTGTCCTGTTCGCAGTATGATGCGTCGGCTATGAATGGGATTGGAAGGTTAGCGAATACCTGGACACAGAGAGCGTCATCGTCATCTACAACATGCTCGGCCGCCGGAGCATTTCTGACTAAACGATCCATTCTCGCATACGACGCAATGGGGCGTGTTTCAAGTGAACAGCAGTTCACTCTCGCAAATCAAGCGAGCGGGACTTCCTACTCTCCTCTATACACGTACGACCTGGCAGGCGATCTGACTTCTTCTACGGACGGAATCACGCCTGCTCCGGCTTCTTCCACCTCCCCGCCCCCATGCGCTTCAATCGCGGGAGGTACACTTACTTTTGTCAATTGCTACGATACTGCAGGGCGTTTGCAGTCGTTGAATAGCAATTGGAATGATCAGGGCACTCATCCGCCAGTGCTATTCTCCACCCCGACTTACGCTGCTCACGGGGGGCTAACGGGAGCGACGTATGGAAACGGGCTGGTTCTGAGCAGGACGTATGACAATCGCTTGCGAATCACCGGGGAGGCAGATACAGGAAGCCTTGTCACAAGTCCGACGAGTGGCTCCGCCGCGGTGACCATCACAGGAGCTGAACAGAGCCGATGAGTGAGTGGAGAGACGTCTCAGCTGTTGTCGCGCGGCAGTTAAATCCCGGAATTCTCGTATCAGGGTGGGTTTGCAGCAGTTAAATCGCGGACAACAAAGGCCTCACTGCACTTGAATTCCGGACGGACCGTCATGCACCGAACATGATCGTACTGCCATCGCTTTCGATATCGAATGTGGAGGATAGAGGCAAAGCGTCGATGGATGAGTTCCCGAGTCTTGCCACTTGTGTGATCTAGATCCAGGACAAAGTTCAGCTTCCGGTCCGTCCGAGGTTTAACTGCAACAGTCCGGGCTTTATGCGCAATAGCAATGCACTTGATGACCGGAAAATCGTTGATAAGTATAGGAGTCAATTCCGGGATTTAACTGCCGCGCGACAGCCACGCTTACAGGAGAGCTCGCGAGCCACCACGGCGGGGGTATTGATCACTTCCGGCGTATAAAAAACCGTATCCAGCGGTTGCCCATAGCGGGGATCCGCGGTTGGAGA